>OGRU01000063.1_pt1 | contig 95616 bp, 68 predicted proteins | sample 1553541 | NCBI WGS metagenome assembly OGRU01 (sample SAMEA2580068, study PRJEB22360) | human gut metagenome | biome: human gut; feature: human-associated habitat; material: faeces | place: Denmark | collected 2008/2010
ACATTCAGATCCTATCCTTATAAAAAAAAGAAGCTGACCTTTTGGGTCAGCCTCTCTGTTTTTCTGGGTCATCAATGCTTTTGCAATGTTTTCCGGACACAAAAAATTAAAGAAAATTGAAGAAAAGTTGCAAATTTGTCGCCTCGGGTATCTTTTATCAGAAATAATTTTATAACTTACGACCATAAATAAATTAAAAATCAAGATATGAAGCGAAATTTACTCGATTCTCTCCGCTATGTCGCATTTGCTGTGGCAGCGGGCATTGCATCACTCGCAGCTGTAAGTTGCGATAAAGAAAATTCTAAGGAATCCCCAGCGGATGTCCTCAAGGTTACTCCTAGTAGTGTAAACTTCGACGGCAAACAGTCATCCCAGACTGTCGAGGTTAACACAAAAGGTCTCTCATGGACTGCTACACCTAAGGACTCATGGGTAACTGTAACACCTTCTTCAGGAACAGGCGCAGCAACTGTAACAATTACTGTTTCCGAGAACCCTAATGAGGCTGACAGATTCTCTTCAGTAACATTCTCAAGTGAAAACACTGTAAATGTCGTTGTATTCCAGAGCGCAAAGGTTGTAAAACCGGAACCGGAGCCTAAGCCGGAAGAGCCTGCAAAAGCACAGAACAAGACCATGAACTACGCTCAGGCCGTATATCTTGGCGACGCTTTCCAGTCAAAAGGTCAGTGCGATGTTGTTATCCTGACTCTGATCGATAAAGAAGTTTCTGCCAAAGGTGAAGTTGAGTTGCCTTATGACGACGTTTCATTCGTAATAGCATTACCTCCTGCCGCTGACGTAAATGCCGCGATAAACAGCATGATTGGAAAAACATATGAAGGTTGCAATAAGGGAGCGGTTGAACTCAACAAATACGTGTATGACTTTTCTTCATACAGTTTCGTTTACGGAACAGCAGAAACAGACCGTTACGAATATGGTATGACCGGCGGTAAGGTTACTGTAGGCACAACTGAAGACAAAAAGCTTAAAGTGGATTTCGAAGTTACACTTGCTGGGGACAGAACCTATAAGGGAACTTATACCGGAACGTTATCTGTTGCAGATAAGTCCGGCAATGGCGGCGGCGAAGATGCTTCCAATTGGACCAGTCTTACAGCTGACTACAGCCCGGCAGTTACTAAAGCATCGGCACAAGTTATCGAATTCATAAACGATAAAGGTGCAGTGGTTACTAAAGATTGCGGTATTGCCTATGTTTCATTAGAGGGTAACAACTCAGCTGGCGAACAAGATATATTGACACTCGCTCTCTACATTGACTATAGCGACGTCACAGGCAAAGACCTTTCAGGTACATATCCTTGCGCTCCTGCAGATGCAAAATCATATGCAGACTTGTTAAACACATTCGGACCAGGTGAGGCTGAATTCGAAGGAAATAATGTAAAACTCTACCCTTCAATCCTATATTCTGTAAAGAATGGCAATTCACTCACACGCTTTGCTGTTCCGGAACAGGGACAGGTAACTCTCACAAAGGGAGAAGGCAATAATTACAAGATTGAACTCGCTCTTAAGGACAGATTGAATCACGCAATTTCAGGAACTTACAATCTCAGTATGCCTGTAACCGATTTAGGTAAAGCATCAGTTTCATCTGCAAGAGCTCCTTACGTTGTAAAAATGGCAAATTTCACAAAGCCGTTCAACTACGTTGTCTTGGATAACGCACCTATCGTAAAGACTCTTTTCTAAACCATAGAACAGAATATATTTGAAAAGCGACCGGAACATCCGGCCGCTTTTTTTTATACTCTATAAAATACGATTGCAGAGGACTAACGACGCAATTTATCCAGTGTCTGCACGATCCTGTCAAGTCCCTCTGTCAGAAGAGATTTCGGACAGGCAAGATTGATACGGATAAAGCCGTCACCGGACTCTCCATACATCGAACCGGCATTGACATGCACCCCTGCATTGACAAGAATCCTCTCCAGTTCCTTTGAGCTCAGGCCGAGGCTGCGGCAGTCGCACCACGCAAGGTAGGTTCCCTCCAGGCGGGTGACGGGCAGCCACGGCAGCTTCGTAGAGAACAAATCGCAGAGGAGGCGATAATTGTCATTGACATAAGCGTTCATGGCGAGGAGCCACTGCTCCGACTGAGGGGCGGTATAGGCCGAAATCAACGCCTCGACTCCGAACGGATTTACATCGCATATTTCATTGACATTGATAGCCTTGTCGATTGCTTCGCGCCAGTCTTCGCGGCTCGTCACGATGTTGGCAATCTGGAGTCCTGCGATATTGAATGACTTGCTCGGCGAGCAGAACGTGACGGTATTGTTCTGGATTTCAGGCGAAAGGCTCGCCATAGGGGTATATGTGTAGCCGGGCATGACGATTTCGCAGTGAATCTCGTCGCTGATGACCGGGACATTATGCTTGAGGCAGATTTCTGCCATCCTGCGCAGTTCCTCATGGGTCCAGACGCGGCCGGCAGGGTTGTGAGGATTGCAGAGTACGAATACGGCAGCCTCCTGCACTTTCGCCTCAAAATCTTCGAAATCAATGTGATAGGTAAATTCATTGGCAGTGTCTCCAGAGGCCTCGCCTATCACGAGACGATTGTCGGACATGACGCAGCCGTTGTTCCGGATCGAGGAGAAGAAGCAGTTATATACCGGTGTCTGGATGAGTACTTTGTCGCCTGGTTTTGTCAACGCCTTAATCGTGGCGGAGAGGGCAGGGACTACGCCTGTGGTATAGATAATCCAATCTTTGCTGATATTCCAGCCATGTCGGCGTGCAAACCAGCCGCATACGGCTTCATAGTAGGCATCCGGTACACGGGTGTAGCCAAAGATGCCCTGGGCGGCACGTTTCTGCACCGCTTCCGTAATACATGGTGCAGTCTGGAAGTCCATATCGGCCACCCACATTGGGATTACGCCCTCTTTCTCTACGTCCCACTTTACACAGTTGGTACCGCGGCGGACATTGATCTTATCGAAATCGAACATAGGTCAATTATTTTGTAATGATTTTACAATCAGCCGGTTGCTTGATGTTTTCATCAATGATGAGATCTCCGATACTATCTGCCTGAATCTTTCCTGTACGAGGATTCTTGACAGAAGTTATATGACCGCGGACATCGGCATTGACAGAACTGTACTCGAAGGCGAGGTCGGCGTCAGGTGCCATTGTGCAGTCCTCCATGATGAGGTTTTCAGCGTAGCAGAGCGGCTGGGTGCCGGAGATTTTGCATCTCACGAGGCGGAGATTCTTTGCATACCATCCGAGATATTCGCCATTGATCTCTGAGTCATAGACTGTTACGTTCTCCGTCCCCCAGAAGGCATCCTTGGTGTTAAGAATGGAATCGTGAATCTCGACATTATTGCAATACTGGAAGGAATAGTTGCCGTCCAAGCGGAAGTTACTGATCTTGACGTCGCTGCAATGCATGAAAATATAATCTGCATGGTCGGCGCTCACGTTGTCCAGTTCAATGTTCTTGCAGTGCCAGAGGGTTTCAGCAGCACCAGGAATCTGGACATTCTTCAGTCTGATACCGTCCATCTCACGGAACATCTTCGGCGCATCCACGTATGTGTCAGACATTTCCAGGTTCTTGGAGTACCAGAGCGCGGCCCTTGCGCCACAGGTGAAAAGACAGTTCTTCACTACGAAGTTCTCGCAGCACCAGAACGGATATTTTCCTTCGAAGACACAGTTTACAGCTGTGATATTACTTGTTTCTTTCAGGGCGGACTCGCCTCTGTGGATTTTCACGTTTTCAAGATAGAGATCATGTTTGCAGTACAGCGGCCTTTCGCCGATGAATTCCTGCCCGATAATTTTTTCCATATGAATCTGTTTTGTAATTGTCAATGATAGACTATGCGCACTGGCATTGACAATAGCCTGCGCGCTCCCCCTTCACTTCAATTATCATTCCTCCGTCGTTACCATTTTTACGGGAGTTTTTGCCCGGATCACTTCTCGGTCTGAAGTCTGACTCTCATCCATTTTCCGCTTTTCAGTCGCCACAGGAAAAGGACGCCCCTGATATTCAGTTCAATACACATGCTAACCCAGAATCCGGCGAGGCCCATGAACTTGGTAAGGAAGAAGGCCGGGATGATTCGGAAAATCCACATGGTAGAGAAATTGATGGTGCTCGGGATAAGGGTGTCGCCGGCTCCGACACAGACTCCATACCCGACGATGGATGCTCCGAACATGGCTTCGGCAAAACATTCAATGCGGAGGACATGGGCGCCGAGCGCAACGACTTGGGCATCATTGGACATGAGCCCGATGAATTGCGGGGCCAGCGCATACATTATCACGGCCATGAGGCCCATCACGACCATGCCAAGTCCGACGGTAATACGTGCAAAACCTTTCGCGAGATCTTGTCTCTTGGCACCGAGGCTCTGTCCGACAAGAGATGTCGCGGCATCTGCAATTCCGTAGCCAGGCATGTAGCAGAAACTCTCGGCGGTAATTGCAAACGCATTGGCCGCAATGGATATGGTTCCAAGCGGTGCGACAATGATGGTGCTGAGCACATGTGCGCCACGCATGATGATGTTCTGCATGGTCATCGGAAGGCTGATTGTCAATGCGTTATTGATACAGACTCTGGTAGGTCTGAAGCTTCCCCGCTCTCCCCTCTTGAAGATCGACAGTTCCTTCGAACGGACGACGATATAATACATCAATACCCCGACGGTGCAGCATTCGGCCATAACGGTTCCGAGCGCAGCCCCTTCGACGCCAAGACCGGCTCCCGGAACAGTAAGGTCAATGCGACCTAAGGTCAATGTCCTTGTCGGGTAGATGAGCATGAAGTTAAAGCAGACGTCCAGTACGCACATTATGACGCTCATGATGCTAGGTATCTTCATGTTGCCACAGCTCTGGAGCATCCCTGCGCCAAAGAACTCGAACTGCACTGCCGGCAGTCCGGCCATGACTATCATGAAGTACATACCTGCATCGTGTCTGATTTCATCTGCTCCTCCCAGCCAGCCAGGAAGACTATGGCTGATGCAAATTCCTGTCAATGCCACTATCACGCTGAATGTGAGCAGTGCTGTGATTCCCTGCCGCAGAATCTTCCTTGCTCCTGCGAAGTCCTTTGCTCCGATAAGATGGGCAGCCTGCACTGAAAAGCCGGCTGCAGCGGCTGAACAGAAGCCTCCGAACAGCCAGGTACAGGTGGACATCAGGCCGACTGATGCGGCTGCATTGACCCCGAGGTTTCCGACCATCGCAGAGTCGATGAACTGCATCAGCACCGATGAGAGCTGCGCCAAGATTGCCGGCATACTCATTATGCCCGCCAGTTTCGCCTGCTGCCCGAAGGTCATCGGCTGGCCTCCACGCAGCATTCCCAAAAGTATGTCTTTATTGATTTTTCCCATAAGCGACCGCAAAGGTACTCAATTTATAACTTTCGCGAAAGCCGGCGCCTTCTGTCGCCACACACGAAAACTTACGGGAGGTCGATTTCATAAATACTTAGTTAAATAACTTGCTTTGTCATACAATTTTCCAGTCTTCGATTCTACGCGTGGCAGTCGAGAAGTTAACACCGATCTTGAAAAGTTTCCTCGAATCACCTTCAAATGGTCGGGCATAGCCCTTTTCATCTATCTGCCTCAGCGCAACGTCAGCATCAGCATTGACCTTCAACTCAAAGATATAGATAAACTCTTTAGTCTGGATGATCAGATCGATACGGCCATTGCTGGTAGTACGTTCGACCTGGACATATTCGCCAAGAAGAGCAGAGATTATGTACATGGCATACTGGAAGTCCTTCTCAGTCTCGCCTTGGATCTGGTAACTGGTATTGGCAAACAACGACGAGAGTATTTGCATAAACGACTTCGGGTTACCTTCGATTATGCTATGCCATAGCTGATAAATCAATGTAGTTCCTGACATATCTGGCGACATCGGAACGTAATACTTCAGCAAGCAGTTTAGGAAACCATTCTTCACCTCTTGATTTGGAAATCCTAACTGATAAAGGCGGAACATATCGTTGTAGCCGGTTATGGTCAGATAACCGCTCTGGAAAAGGTACGGGACAGGATTCTCAAAAATGGCATCTGCGTTCGACATAAGGGTCGAGTCAACAGTCTGATTTTCAAGTGTAGTCACATCAAAACTTGTCTTACGCATTACTTCCACAAGAAATCCTGGAGTTCCGGTTTCGAACCAATATTCACGGAATTTTTTATTCTGGAATGTATTCAGCAAACTGAACGGGTTATAGATACCGATAGAATCTTCACAGAAGTGGTAGCCGTCATACATGGACTTGAGTTTTACATAACACTCCTCCTTGCTCATTTCATTTGCAGATGACAACTCCGATATGCTTTCATCGAAATATTCATGAAGTTCAGTTTCTGAAACACCGCAGATATCCACATAGTCTGGAATCATCGAAATATCATTCAGGTTGTTAAGCCCACTGAATACGCTCATTTTCCCAATCTTGGTTACACCTGTCAGGAAACCGAAACGAATTCTTGCATCCATCGATTTCATAACGCTATAAAAACCTTGGAGTGTAGATCTGAGATGTGACAGCGTCGGTTCATTTCCGAGATTATCAATAATGGGTTTATCGTATTCGTCAATGAGAATAGCTACCTGTTTACCGGTCTTATTATACGCAGCCTCGATCACTTCCTTAAAACGGAGCCCTAAAATATCACTCGTATTTACTGCTCCATATAATGTCTCCCACTTGGCAAGTTTATCAGAAAGGACGCTTTCCAGAACAGACTCATCTGTATATGACACCCCGCTAAGGTCCAAATGCAGTACCGGATGTTGTTTCCACTCGGTCTCCAATTTCTCAATGGCAAGACCCGAGAAGAGCTCTTTTCTACCTGAGAAATAGGCTTCCATCGTGGAGACAAGAAGACTCTTGCCGAATCTACGAGGGCGACTCAGGAAATAATAACGGCCCTCTTTGGCCAATTTATATATTTCCGCTGTCTTGTCCACATAAAGAAAATCCTCCGTTCTGATTTTCTCAAAATTTTGTATTCCTATCGGGTATATCATAATCTACTGAATTTTCCGGTCTACCTGTATTGCGAGCAATCCATTATACACAAATATACGCATAATATCATGAAAAGATTTCAGAGTGAGATATAAAAGTTACAGAGACTGACTTAGAACAGGCTCGTGTCGCATTTATTAAAATGGGGCGCAGACTCTTTCAGTCTGCGCCCCAAAAAGTTATGTGTATAAGTTAAGACTTACTTGGTAATCTTGATGTTGTCGAGGAAGATACGACCTGCGCCGCTGACCTTGAAGTTGTACTTGTTGTTGAACTTATAAACTCCGTTTGAATCTTTGGACATGACAACACGGTACATAACTACTACGAGTCTTGTCTTTGATGTCATACCCTTGACCAAAGTTCCTGAATGAGTCCATCTGTAAGTGCCCTTCTCCTGAATGACAGGGAGAATGTCACTGCACTTTGTGCCATTCTCGAACTCACCGTCACCTTCAATGACAACAACGATCTTGGCGTCATCGCAAGTTCCATCACCCTGACACATAGTCGCATGATCAAACTCAACAAACACATCAGAAGGAGATGTCAGTGCGGTAACGGCAGGCAAACGGATTGCATTGTTATGTCCTTTTGTTTTACCAAGTTTCAGATACTGATCCTGGAGATAGATTACTTCCTCTGACGGCTGAAGGTCTTCATAACCCTGAGCCTTGAAAGCAGAGGCGAAAGATGACTTGATTGTGGCGTTAGAATATACATTAGGAGCCTCTGTATCCTTACCTGAAGAACCGACAGTATCACCTACCTTCTTCCCTGAGTTTGCATCATTCCAAGCTGAAACCATAGGAGCAACCCAAGAGAAATCATCAGAGAATACTACAGAACCACCAGCCTGATAAATTTCAAATGTAGTCTTATAGTTATATTGAGCATTCTCGAATGTAACTGAAAGTTTTCTAGGAGCTCCTGTATTGGCAGGAACAGGGATATTCAAATCATAAGTACCGGCCTTCGCAGAAGATACAGGCAAAGTCATACCCGCAGCTGAAGCTGTAAAGTCAACGTTGGAAACAATGTGAACTGGAACAGATTTGCCCTCAGACGGCACTGCGTTGTCAGTTGTAGTAACCTTGATAGAAGGCTCGAACTTATCCTGCTTTACAGTAAGAACTGACTCGATAGCACCTTTCACAAAACGTACTGTACCAGTTCTGGCGACACCTGTAAGGTTAGCGGCAGCCTTGAACTTGAGAGGTGTCCACTCAACCTTTGCAGTTGTAGAAGGAACGAGCTGGATCCAATCCGCATCTATCTTTGTATCAAATGAAGTATTGGCCTGAACAGTTACCGCAAATTCAGCACCCTGTCCAAGAACTTCTACAGAGTTACCATCCTTGATACTGATGAACGGATCAAGTTCCTGACCTGCAGCAGACTGCACGACCTGAATCTTCTTGGATGTCACACCTGATTTGATGGTAATCTCACCCTTTCTCAAGACGCTGAGGTCACTAGGGTCACAAGTAACCCTTACAGTCTTGGTCTCACCTGCAAGTCCGGCACCATTCTCAATATGGAGCCAGTTGGCACTTGCAGAAACATTGAAGTCAACATCAGAAGTAACCTTGAAAGTATAAGGTGCCTCAGGAGTTCCCTCGAATGTAATGAGGTCGGAATCGATGCCATCAACATTGATATTGGCCTTGACAGCGTCAGCTGCAAGCATCACCTCGATATCATCTACATAATATCTGTAGTAGCCGGATTCCTGAGCTCCGTCATGTCCGAACACAGAAGGATGGAATGAAATTGAAGTTGCAGTCGTAGCACCCTTGATTGTGAACATCACATCCTGCCAGAACATCTTGCCTTTAGCCTGAGAATGAGATACAGGATCGCTTATCTTGGCATTGGAAGTACCGGAAGCAGTCTCGATTGTACCAGGTCCGTCGATTTCCAGAACAAGCTGAGTCTTGTCAATGACACCGTCACCCTGCATCTGTGAGCACCATTTGAATGATACCACGATATCCTGTTCTCCATCCAATCTGAAGAGAGGCAAAGTCAATCCTGACTGTTTCTTGTTTGCTCCGAATTTGAAATACGCATCCTGAAGATAAATTGTCTTGAATGCAGGATTCAGATCAGTATATCCTCTTGATCTGAGTTGACCAAGAACGTCACATCCGTTGTTTGCAAGTGTAGTATAAATGTTAGCACATCCGTCAGAAGAAGAAGTTACGACACCGACACAGTCTGAAATCTTGTTAGCTTCAGGCAATTTGGAATTTGCCATCTCGATATAAGGAGCCAACCAAGAGAAATCATCCCTGTAAGGAAGTTCCTTACCGACTGTCTTGTCCTCACCCTTGTCTGTCAATGAACATGCGACAAAACTGTACTGCTTGTCAATGTTACCGACATAATATCCCAGAATTTCGACCTTATGGATATTTACAGCGGAAAGATCAATGTCTTTCACAGGATCCAGAATCACACAGTTATTACCATCGGCCAGACGGAACAGACTGCCAATCACAGTACCTGCAGCTTTCACATATGTCACTGCGGTGAAAGGAGCCGTAATACCAGTTTCAATTACGACCGGATCCGGATATTCAACATCACCAGATGAGAGAACATTGACCTCATCAGCCTTGATTCCGACAAACTCACCGAGTTTTGCAACAGAACCGTTAAGGGAAACCTTGTCTCCGCACTTGACATCTTTGGCACCTTCAGCATAAACAGTGGTGGTACCGTCAGAAAGTACGAAGCCGACCTTGGATACAGCCATGACTGTAGCTGAAGGAATCTTGACTTTTGCCTCGTCATCCAACTTAACAGCCTCTGTAACAGTATATTCATCTACTCCAAGATAGTTGTCACCTTTCTGGGTAACGTAAACCTGTCCCTGACGGACAGAAGAAGAACCGCGGAAAGTAATGACAGCCTCTCTAGGAGCATTCAGTTTACCTGACGCGTCAATGTTATCGCTCAGAATAGTGACAGTAACCTCTGTGTTCTTGTCACCAGACTTAGGATTTATGTCAAGCCAATCTTCAGAAACATCTGAATTCCAAGTTCCATCCGCAAAAACAGATATCACCTGCGGCTCCGCATTTTTAGCATCAAACGTAAGGAAAGTCTCCTTCGTCTGAACTGCCATCGCGACTGAATCATTCTCTTCCTCACAACTTGTGAATAAAGATGCTCCAGCAGCAAAAGTCAATGCTATTCTGAATATCTTATTAAATTTCATAATTATCAGATATTAAAGTATCTTAAAAGTCAAGATTGTCATCCCAACCATGATTCTGTGTCAAATTGTGATTCTTGGTTCTCTCTCCTATTGGAATCGGATAGAAATAATCTCTCTCCTCATTGAAAGAACGGGTGATGTTCTGGAAAGGCTCAAGATATCCTGACGTTCCATTTGAAAGATAGTTGTCAGTTCCGACCTTAATCCATTTTTCCTTATCAACACCTGACTTCTTAGGGTCCATAGTATCATCATACAGATAAATGTCATAGACATCGTCACCATCTATATCAAACGCACCAAGATGAGGGAAATACTGTCCGTAGATAGGCTGCGCATTGCACATTCCTTCTCTCCAACGGAGAAGGTCATCCCATCTGCGGTTTCCTTCCTGTGCGAGTTCGACAGTCCTCTCACGGCGGATTTCAGCTATAACACCGGCATTGTCGCCTGTAATATGGCTATATCCATACTCCGGATTGAGAAGGTAATTGACATCAGGGTTCGAGTTGCAGGTAGTAAGGACCATATCCTTCATACCGACTCTCTTACGGAGAAGGTTGATGGAGTTGTCAAGATCAGTCTGGGTAAGAGTACCAAGTTCAGCTTTAGCTTCTGCAAAAATCAAGAGAGCCTCTGCGTATCTGTAAATCGGCAAATCATTGGTTGACTGATTATTCTGGAATGCTTTCTCGTTATCCGCTGACATGCCAAACTTGACAGGCTGATAACCGGTCACAGTCGTAGAAAAGTCCACGGAAGTCTTGACTCTTGAGTTAATCATCTTGTAGCCAGGAGTTCTGATAGTCTGTGCAAGTCTCGGGTCACGGCCTTCAACCTCTGCAGCAAACTGCATTGTCTGCCAGCCTTCCTTATCAGTAAATCTAGAGCCGTCACGCATCAGATAAGAGTCAACTATCTTCTTGTTCATGCCAGGCTTGCCATGTGATGCCATAAAGATATATCCTGTAGCATCATGGAACACCTGCACAGTGCTGCTGTACTTACGGGCAAGAATGTATTCCTGAACGTTGGCATCCTCTTTTGCAAAAAGATTGACGTAATCTTCCTCAGGCTTTCCGGTAGAATAGAGTGAATAGAGGCCGGAATTCATAACCTCTTCAGCAGCCTTGGCCGCAAGGTCAAGATAGTACTCTGCACTGTTTCCTTCGAAAGTCATACGACCCTGATGATACTTTCTGAAAGTACCTTCGAAGAGACAGAAATCAGCTTTCAGCATAAGTGCGGACCATCTGTTCAGACGATAAGGAGTCACGTCTTTCGGCAAATACTCGATAGCCTCGTCAATGTCTTCAAGCATATGGGTGAGAACAACTTCCCTGTTGTCCCTCGGCGCATACAACTGAGCATCTGAAGAACCGAGTTCCTTGTCAATCCATGGAACGTCTCCAAATGTTTTCACCTTATCAAAATAGAACTTGGCGCGGAAAAATTTGCCGACACCGATATACTTGTTCCGCACCTTCTCATCAGAGCAATTATTGATATTGCCGAGAAGAATGTTGATTCTCCTCAAATTGCTCCATGACCAGCCGCCGCCAGAAACAGGAACCTGTCTGGAAGTACCTCCCTGAAGGAGACTTGAAAGATTGCTCTGAAGATACTGGTCAGACTGATGTCCCCACACGTTGTCATCCAGAAGATTGTTATACAACGGATTAGAGAACAACATCAAGTCAGTCTCATTCCTGAAATATGTCTCAGGAGTAAGCTCTGATTTAGGATATTTGTTCAGCATGTCATCACATGATGTAAGGCAAGTGACGGCAACTGCCAAAGCTATTATTATTCTTTTCATCTTGAATTTCTTTTAATCAGACTAGAAAGTGATATCAATACCAAAAGTGAATGTCTTCTGCCAAGGATACCACAATCTGTTCATATCACTGACATCTCCATTACTTTCGTATCGTGTAAATGCTCCCTCCGGATCGATTGTAGGATTAATCTTCTTGATAGGAGACCAATATGCGAGGTTTTCACCTGTAAAGTAAGCACGTACTTTCTCTATACCGATCTTCTTGGTAAGGTTCTGCGGAACAGTATATCCTACAGTAAGATTCTTGAATCTCAGATACCTTACATTCTGGAGATATTTCGTATTGAACACTGCAAGTGGAGATTTTCCGGCATTGCAATAGTATGCACGTGGTCTTGGGAAATAAGCATCAGGATTATCCTCTGACCAGACCTTCTTCATGAAGTCTTTCTGGATATATGATGCGAAACCGCCACCATAAGGGCCCCAGAAAGTACGGGCTTCACTGGTAGGATACCAGTAGTGATTTCCTGTTCCCTGGAAGAATGCAGAAAAATCGAATCCATAGAAATCAAATCCGAAAGAGAAACCATACTGGAGGCTTGGAAGTGAGTTTCCTATAACCTTGCGGTCTCCAGGTTTGTCAACAGTGTTGCTTCCGAAACTAATCTTTCCGTCACCGTCAAGGTCAACAAACCGGAGGTCACCGGCGCGCCAACCATCAGGCATGTAACCCATATTGAAATATGACAAATCGACTTTGTTGGCATATTCCTGAGCCTCTTCATCAGTTGCGAACAAACCATCCACTTCAAATCCCCAAATCTCACCCAATCTCATTCCCTTGTAATAGAGAGGATTGGCTGCAAGAGACTTGTTGTCATTGGAATACTTGGTAATGACAGATTTATAGTCACTCAACGTAGCCTTGATAAAATATCCCAACGGCTTGTTGGCCACCCTTATCTGGTCACGCCATCCAAATGAAAGTTCATAACCGGTGGTACGCAAGTCAGAACTGTTGGTCTTAGGTGCAGTCGCGCCATATACAGCAGGCAAATCCAATCCTACTGAAAGCATACCTTCAGTTGTACGGGCATAGCCTTCTGCAGTAATTGAGAGTCTGTCCTGAAGGAAAGAAGCGTCAACACCGACGTTATACTGGCGGGATACTTCCCAAGTAAGGTCAGAAGCATTAGGAGATGTTATGCTGGCATACTTGTCAGGAGTATTGCCACCAAATGTGATACCTGAGAAGTTATGCAAAGATATCGTCCTGAGATACTGGTAGTTGCTTACGTTCTGGTTACCAAGGCTACCCATAGAGGCTCTGAGCTTCAAGTTGCTTACAACCTTGTGTGTAGGATCGAGCCAAGGCTCTTCAGAAATTCTCCATCCGAGAGATGCAGATGGGAAGAAGCCCCAACGTGAACCGCTTGCAAAGCGTGAAGAACCATCATAACGGCCACTGATTTCAGCGAGATATCTTCCCTTGAAGTCATAGTTCAAACGACCGAACACGCCGGCAAGAGCATACTCAGACTGTCCTCCGGATACACTTGTAATGATAGCGCCGGTATCATCCGGACCGACAAGGTCAAGGTCACTGAGAGTGTTTGAAAGCAGATGCTGCCCCTCAGCCCATACTCTCTTGCTATTCTGAGTCTCATAGTTAAAACCGACCATAGCTGTCACATGGTGAGCCTTATTGAATGTCTCCTCGTATGTAGCGAAAATGTTGGTTGCATAGTAATTCCATGTCTTGATTGTCTCATCAAGAGCGTCCTTACCTGCACCAGTTACATATCTGTCCTCAGAAGTAGGGCCTGAAGAACCGACGATATTGGTAGTTCTGCTGGTATTTCTGTTCTGATATGTACGATATGTAAAGTTGGCAACGATGTTGAATGTCTTGAACGGAGTAATCTTCAACTCTGTCGTATTGGAAAAATCAGTCTTGAACTGATGGTTGATATTGTCTTTGTTACCGAACACAATATGACGACCATTCGCAACACGACCTGAACCGGTCATGATAAAGTCAGACTGAGCGACCCAAGATCCGTCAGGGTTCTTGAGAGGGAACATTGGAAGAGCATGAGTTGCACTATAGGCAATTGCATTCTCGACTCCACCCACACCGACATATTTGTATGTAGAGCTGTAGTAAGAAGTATTATTGGAGAGTTTTGCCCACTTTGTGATATTGAAATCGAGCTTTGCCCTCATATTGTACTTGTTATAGACATCAGGATTCTGCTTAAGAATACCTACCTGCCTGTCATAGGCACCAGAAACATAATAGTTGACACCCTTGGAACCACCGCTGAAAGAAACGTTATACTGCTGGGTCGGGTGAGTATCGGTAAAGAGTTCATGATACCAGTCAGTGTTGGCATAGTAAACATATTTATCTTTTCCTCCGCGATTCTGGACAACAACCCAAGGACGATCAGGATTCTCTGTCTTATCATTGACACGAGCAAGCAATTCAGCCATATCATCATCTGTGTAGTTGATGTATTTTCCCTTTCCTGCGGTCTGCCAGAACAGGTTGTGAATATAAGTTCCCCAATATCCTGAAGAAATGAAATCCGTGGATGTGGTAGGCTGCTCCCATCCCCATTTTGCACTGACTCTGGCCTTGGCTTTGCCATCGGAAGTCTTACCCGACTTGGTTGTCACGAGTACGACACCAAACGCTGCACGAGCTCCATAAACAGCTGCCGCTGAAATATCCTTGATAACGGAAATTGACTGAACGTCATTAGGGTTCACTCTGGCGATATCACCCTCAACGCCATCAATCAAGACAAGCGGAGCTGTTGCTGACTCGCCAATACCATTGATAGAAGCGACACCACGGATGTTCAATGTTGCTGAACTGCCAGGTACACCGCTCGAAGTAGTAATGTTCAAGCCAGGTACAGAGCCCTGAAGCATAGTGGAAAGGTTGTGAGATGAACGATCCTGAAGCTGCTTGTCATCCACAACTGAAATTGCACCTGTCAAGTTCACTTTTTTCTGAGTACCATAACCCACAACGACGGTCTCGTTCAAGGTCATGTTGTCTTCTTCAAGAGTAACATTGACAGAAGACTTGGTTGCCGGAACACTCACCTTTCTGGTTATGTAACCGAGAGATGAAACCTCCAGGACTACGTCACCGGAAGGAACCGACATTGAGAAATTACCGTCCACGTCAGTCGTTGTTCCGGTATTGGTGCCGGAAATCATAACTGCCGCTCCGATAAGAGGTTGCTGTTGGTTGTCCAGAATCTTTCCGGAAACCGTCCTGTTCTGGGCAAAGGCACCTATACAGGCGGCCAATGTCAGAAGAAGAGTCACAGCAAATGTTTTAAAGACTCTCATAAAATTGGTTTTTTGGTTTGTATTTATTAATGGTAATAAACTTTACTAGTATTTCTTGAGTTCAGAATCCGTCAATGAATTGAATGCCTTAGGGCGTGCCATGTTCTCCGTATAGACATTCCCGAACGGATCCGTAACCTTGATCGTCAAATCGACATTGGCATCGTCAGCCTTGACCCTGAAGAAATGCGGCATATTATTCTCGGTAACGAAAGCCGGGGTAGATGTGATATCTTTATTGAACCTCTTGACTGTCAATGCCTTGATATGAAGAGGGTCATAAGCATAACATCTGGTCCACTCGAGTTTCTTTCCAGTCTCATCCTTGACTTCCAGAGTCCAGTCAGAAGACCAGTTCCAGACATTGATAAGCACTTCGTTCCTCTTTGACAACGATGGATAGGCAGCAATATATTTTGCGAACTCAAGTTTCACCCCGCTGTCTTTCAGTTTAGGGACATCATCGTATGAGAAGGACACGTTGTTAAGGTCATAAGAGCGGAACTGATAATTCTCTTCCTTGGCGGTAGCCTTGTACTTCCACTTGAAATCAGTACCGTTCACATCCCAGATACTATATCCGCCAGGCGTACCATCAAGACCCACATAAACACCTTCGGTAAGATTGCCTGACCACCACCATGAAGCGCAGATAGAGCCGGAATTGTGCTCGTAAGTCTCTGTAGCTCCAAGTGAAGAAGCCTCTTTAGGAGTAACATTGAAAATAGTATGGGTATGGCCTGTCACATAGTGGACCTTATAGTCACTGACAGCATCGAACATAGCATTGGTGCTGGACGCATCATGGTCAATCTTAAACGCACTCTCACTCTTAGGGAAGAAAACCTGCGCATGCATCATAATCACCAGAGGCGTGCTCTTGTCCACGTACTGGAGATCTTTCTTGAGCCAGTCAATCTGCTCCTGAGGAAGGTCTTTTACATAATTTCTGGACTCGTCTCCATTATATTTTCTACAGTCAATGTCATCAAGCACAATGTAATGGACCTTTCCTATATTGAATGAATAATAGTCCGGAGCAATGGTATTGACATAAGGAAGTTTTGCATTCCAGTTACCCTTGGCTTTCATATCATTGTCATGGTTACCCATAGTATGGTAAATCAGGATATCAGAAACACGCTTGTTCATATCTTCAAGATAGCGAGGCAACTGATAATTGTTTTTGTACCAATACAAATCCCATGTCATATCACCGAGGGTGATGGCATACATCTTCTCGTTCTTGTGAGAATCCCTATAGTTGTTCCAATCATTGGTGAAAGCCGTGAACTGGGTCAAGTCTTTCGTCCTGTCTGCAAGATGCATGTCACCGAGGAAGAACACCTTGTATTTGTCCTGGTTATCTACCTTTTTCAAGATGAAGTCTTTACGCTCTGCAACATCAGCTTTCTTTTCCAATGCAGAAAACATCTTCGGAAGGACACCCTCAGATGCCGGCTCATAACCCGAAGGGACTGACATGAACACATATTTCAACTCTTTATCGGAAGGAAGCTGATATACGCCATTGGCATCAGTGCATGCAACCTCAAATCCGTCAGATACGACAACGCCTGCGACGCCTTTTCCGTCACAGGAAATCTTTCCATATACTGTCGAGCCTTTCTCAGGATCCACACCGTCACCCTTGATGGTAACATTCATAGTTCCCATCGACTTGACCCTGCTTCCGCGCTTTATGGAAATCTCGTAAGCACCAGAACTGATTCCGTCGAACAAGGCAATCGTAAACTTGGTCTCGGAAACTGAAAGGATTTCGCACTCTTTCTTTTCTTTTGCAGAATTTTCGAAGACAATCTTGTCTGTTTTAGCCGGGGCTTTCTGGAATTGCACTCTGAAATCGAAAGTCGCAGCGCCGAATTCGATAGTGGCTTCTTCCGGCACACGGAACGCCACATCAAAATTGCCCCCGTCATCGTTTTTGGAAGAACTTCCGGTACAAGAAACCGCCGTAATCCCCACAATAAACAGGACAACAGCCAGAAAAGTTCGTATAAGTCTCATTTTATTCAAACAATAATTATTACTTGAAATGTTTTAATTAATAAGTTAAAATCGTTTCGAAAGCAAAATTACGTATTTTTCGATAAATTCAAAAGTTTTAAAACCATTCCCAGGTTCAGAACGTAAGTTTAACAACTGTTTCGGTTTTCTAAAGTTTCGTTTCGCAACAAAAATACACCTAAATTATTTTATAATTAATACAAATACATTCCATTTTCAATAATTCATGTTTCATATGATTTCATTTTATAACCAGATGATAAATATTCACCAAAAAGTCACAAAATTTTCATATTAAGACGAACATAACATCAGCCAAATCTCGGGTCAACACAGACAGGAGAAAAAACAAAAAACTGCCCGATGACGTAAAACACACGTACATAGAGGCAGTTCTTATATTGTCAGAGCGGAAAACGGGGCTCGAACCCGCGACCTTCGGCTTGGGAAGCCAACGCTCTACCAGCTGAGCTATTTCCGCATTTTTCCCTGAAAGGGTTCTGCAAATATAATCATTAAAATCCGTTTTGCAAGAAAATATCGAGTCCTACATGCAGAACCCTTTCAGGGGGACGCAACACTATCAATTATTTAAAACACGTCCAATCACTCAATTACGAAATCCGTCACATTCTTGATTCCCGGAATATCGAAATAAGATTCCACGATATTCCCTTTCAGAAACACCTTCCTTTTAAGATTCTCCGGATTTGTCACGAGATTCAACGCATCTCTGGCGGATGCCTTGGAAGGAATCTGTACTGAAAGACAGGACTCTTTGTCAGTAACGCTGGCCCTACCGGCTATCGCGAAGTTGGAACTGGCCTCGAACGGAGGGTCAGTCGACATTCCAGTCTTGGTAAGATCGCCTCCAACTATATATCCATATACCCAGACTCCTTCAGCACCGATTTCCGTCATTGCCTTAGTCACGCTCATTGCATTTTTATACGAATCTCCTGAAGAACTTCCACCGCCGGTATTCCCGCCTGATGAACCTCCGCCGATGACATAGCTGTCCTTAAGCCAAGTGCGTGAAGTATCCAGGTCAATGATAATCTTCCCTTCTGATGTACTGGGCTTTCCGGGCGCGGACACGCTCATGTCCAGAATCTGTCCCGCCTTAAGAGTCTTGGTAAACAAAGTCTTGTCAGTTCCTGCATTGCTCAAGACCAAGGAAATGCTCCCGGGCTGGAAATATGCGACCCTCTTTTCCGTATAACTATACATGAGACGACCATCCGCAGACTTAAGAAACAGAACACCCTCCGGATACGATATCAGAAAATTGCTCGAGATTTTCAGCCTCATACCGGCATTGACCTGTTTACATTCAAGATGGACATCTGCAGTCTTCCCCGACTTCACCACTACACACTGCTCATCACCGAAAACCGGAGATGCGAAAGCAGGCTTCTTGAACTCGCGGGACTGGGCTGTAACTGTATATGTACCGGCCTTTACCAGTATCTTCTCAGGAGAGTCTCCATATTTCCCGTCGAACAAGACCTTGCCCGAAGCATCCGTAACCTTAAGCAGGAAATCACTCGTATCAGGGACAGTCTCTCCCGTCACTTTCGTCTGGCTATAAGACGACTCGACAAAATGGATTGTGAGGACACCTTCCCCATCATCTATGACGGCCCTTGTACACGACATGGCGAACGCCGCAAGCAGAACTTCCGATGAATGAAGCGCAAGACGCAGCAAAAAATCATGAATCTTTTTCATATCATATTTTGTTTTGCCGCGAATCTATAACTTTTTCACCCGAAGTGATTTAAGGATCATAAAAACAACCGATGCATATTTTTTATTTAAGAAAAACACGAGTTGTTTTTATGATTTTTAAACAAAAAAGTCTTCAGGACATTTGGAATATCCGAAAAAAATTCACGGGGGCTTCGCAATCACTGCGAAACTCCCCGCTACTTAACCTAAACTTAAACTATGAAAAACTTCAATTGCAAAGATAATATTTATTTTCTTACCTGTTACTTATTTTCGTTATCCACGCGAATTTTCGCATACTTGAGCAGAATAATCTTCTCGCCACAAGAATCGAACAGGATATTAGCCTTCAGATTGTCGCCCGTCCCGGTAATGCTCTGAACGACGCCATAACCGAAACGATTGTGCTCGACACGCTGCCCGGCCTTCACGTCCAGCACCGAAACCGGAGTGAACTGGGAATCAGGTGTCCTCGGTTTTGCCGGACTGGAAACGGCTCTTGACATTGACACCATCGGCTTTCCTGTCGCCGACGAGACAGGAGTCTGCCTGATGACCTTGACAGGACCGGACTTTCCATAAGAACTGCCGCCGGACCTGTCATATCCTCCTCCGTACCCCGAACCGGTGCCTCTGCCCGCATTGACATTCCTCCTTCCGGAGAACGATGCGCCGGAACCGAACCCGGAGCCGAATCCGGAAAAGCCTCCCGACCTTCCGGAGGACATCTCGGAATCATCCAGAGGATTGTCCACATATCGTGAATCGATTTCTTCGACGAAACGGCTGGGAGAATTCTGCTCATGCTTGCCATTCCTCATCCTGGTCGCCGCAAATGAAAGATTGACAGCGGCTTTGGCCCTTGTCAACGCCACATAGAACAATCGCCTTTCCTCCTCGATTTCAGTCGATGAAGCATAGGCTCCGCCTGACGGGAAGAGATTCTCCTCCATTCCGGCAACATAGACATACGGGAACTCAAGTCCCTTCGACGAGTGGATTGTCATGAGGGTAATCTTGTTGTTCGCATCCTCGTCATCCGACATGTCGATTGCGCTGAGCAAGGAAATGTCCTCGAGAAAATCGCCCAATGTCACTACCGGCAGTTCGCTGTCCGAAATCGAGTCCACATCAGTCACATTGCCCTCGATAAGAAGTTCCTCCTTGTATTGGTTCTGCCTGTCCTCCACAAAACTCTTGACACTATTCAGAAGTTCCTCGATATTCGCGGCCCTGGACTGACTCTCAATAGAGTTATCCATCTTGAACGAAGCATAAAGCCCGGATCTGTTGGAAAGCAGGGCCGCAACAGCAAAAGCATCCTCGGTAGCCAGTCTGGCATTGGCATCGGCAATCATATCATGGAATTCCATGATTTTTCCGGCCGTACCGGATTTTATGCCGGCGGCAGCAAGAAAAGCCGGTGTGCAGGCATTGAAAAGGGACACTTGGTTTGCCCTGGCCACTGAAATCAACGCCTCCAGCGAGGTCTGTCCGATTCCTCTTGCCGGGGTATTCACGACTCGCCTGAACGACTCGTCATCATTCAGGTTCACAGCCAGTTTCAGGTATGCCATCATATCCTTGACCTCCGCCCTGTCGAAGAACGAATTTCCGGACACGATCATATACGGAAGGTTCTTCTTACGGAGCGCTTCCTCCAGCGCACGCGACTGGGAATTTGTTCTGTACAATATCGCAAAATCCTGATACTGACAATGATCCTTCTCCATCCTCGCCACTATTGACGACGTTATCAGCATCGCCTCCTCCTGCTCGGTATAAGCCTTGATGAGATGAATCAGATCACCTTCCGGACCCTTGGAGTAACAGGTCTTTGGAATTCTCGATTCATTATTTTCAATGACAGAGTTCGCGGCATCCACGATGACCTGCGTCGAACGGTAGTTCCTCTCCAGGCGGAACAGCTTGCAATCGGGATAATCCTTCTGGAAATTCAGGATATTCTCGATTTTGGCTCCTCGGAAAGCATAGATTGACTGGGAATCGTCACCTACCACACATATGTTCCTGTGGACCTGGCTGAGCTTCTTCAAAATGAGATACTGGGCAAAGTTCGTGTCCTGATACTCATCCACCATGATATAGTCAAAACGGCTGGACACGGAAGCGAGCGCCTCCTGGTTATCTCTGAACAAGATATTCATATTCAGCAGGATATCATCAAAATCCATAACGCCGGCCTGTTTGCATTTGGCCGCATACAGAGCATAGATATTGCAGATTTCAGGCTTCTTCGCATGAGTATCATTGGCAATGGCCTGATTGCTGCGCTTGTAGGCCTCCGGCGTGACAAGATTGTTCTTCGCCATCGAAATGCGGCTCAGCACATCCTTCGGCTTGTAAATCTTGTCATCCAGTTTCAGCTCCTTAAGGCATGACTTTATCGCACTGATGGAATCTCCTGTGTCATAAATTGTAAAAGATGACGGATATCCAAGACAATCGGCGAATTCGCGCAAGAACCTGATGAACACGGAATGGAAGGTGCCCATATAGAGCCTCCTCGCCTTCCTCTCCCCCACCATCGCCGCAATCCTCGTCTTCATCTCGGCTGCCGCCTTCTTGGTAAAAGTCAATGCCAGGATGCGGTCCGGCTCCCCTCCTTTCTCAAGTATATACGCGATTCGTCCGGTAAGGACTCTCGTTTTGCCGGCACCTGCTCCCGCGACTATCAGCACAGGTCCTTCCGTCTGGCTCACCGCCGCCCTCTGCTGTGCGTCAAGCCCCTCTAATATAGCGCTATTGTTTTCCATAATAAGAGCGAAATTACGAAAAATTTCAGTATCTTCGCGTCGGAAATCCGAAATACTATTAAAGGTTACCTATAATGTCAAACAACATCGATTTGAAACAAGGGCTGAACATTCCTATCTCCGGAACAGCAGCCCAGAAGACCAGAAAGACGATCGTGCCTGACGTTATCGCCATCAAACCAACTGATTTCAAGGGTCTCATCCCTAGACTTCTGGTGAAGGAAGGCGACAAGGTTTTGGCAGGTTCACCTGTTCTGTCTGACAAAAAGAACCCTGACATCCTCTTTACCTCACCGGTAAGCGGTACCATAGCGGAAATCGTCAGGGGTGAAAAAAGAAAGTTGCTTGAGGTAAGAATCAAGGCTGACGCACAGCAGGAGTTCGTTGATTTCGGCACACACAAAGTTGCAGACATGTCTGCTGCCGACATCAAGTCACTTCTCCTCCAGAGCGGTCTTTGGCCTTCTCTTATCCAGAGGCCTTACGGCATCCTCGCGGATCCTGCATTGACCCCGAAAGCAATCTTCGTATCCGCATTCACTACAGCTCCTCTTGCAGCAGTTCCTGAATTCGCATTCAAGGATGAAATCGCTTACATCCAGACTGGTGTGAACGTACTCGCCAAACTTACTGACGGCGGCGTACATTTCTCGCTCAGCAGCGAAAACTATTCAGGCACTCCTCTCCACAAGATCGAGAACGTTGTAAGCCACGTGTTCAGCGGCAAGCATCCTGCAGGCAATGTGGGCGTACAGATCAGCCATATCGCACCTATCATGAAGGGTGACACCGTATGGACTGTATCACTTCTTCTCCTCTCTGCCATCGGCAAGCTTTTCAGCACCGGAAAATATGACATGAGAAGAAAAGTTGCCGTTACCGGCCCTAAGGCCATTGATCCGGCATACGTTGACGCCCTTCCTGGAATCAGCATGAAAGACCTCAAGGACTTCTATGACAACTCCGCGAACGACCTCAGATTCGTAAGCGGTGACGTGCTCACTGGCGAAAATGTCGGCGAGAACGGATTCCTAGGATTCTTCGACAATCAGGTCACATTGCTTCATGAAGGTACTGAAAGAGAGGTTCTCGGATGGGCAAAACCGTTCAGATTCGGCAAATTCAGTTCAAGCCGCACCTATTTCTCTTGGCTCTGCCCTAAGAAGACTTATGACATGGACACAAACTTCAACGGAGGCCCTCGCGCATTCGTAATGTCCGATGTTTATGGCAAAGTTCTTCCGATGGATATCTTCCCTATCTATCTCGCCAAGGCATGTCTTGCCGGTGACATCGATAAGATGGAGAAATTCGGAATCTATGAAGTCCTCCCTGAGGATCTCGCTCTCTGTGAGTATGTGGATCCTTCTAAGAACGACATTCAGGCTATAATCCAGAAAGGCATTGACCTTATGATTAAGGAAATGGCTTAATTTAACGGAAGTTATGGAAGAATCAAAAAATACAACACAGCAGCCGGGCCTTTTCGAGAAGGGCGGCAAACTTGGATTCCTTCACTCAACCGTTGACGCATTCGACACCTTCCTCCGTGTGCCTGGTACTGTTACCAGACGTGGAGCTCATGTCAGAGATGCTGTCGATCTGAAGAGAATCATGATTATCGTTGTGCTGGCGCTTGTTCCTGCAGCCCTCTTCGGAATGTGGAACGTCGGCTACCAGCATTGTCTCGCAACAGGACAGGAATGGGGACTTTTCCAGAATTTCTGGTATGGCTTCCTCAGAGTTCTGCCTCTTTATATTGTAGCATACGTAGTAGGTCTTGGCATCGAGTTCGCTTCTGCCCAGATCCGCAACGAAGAGGTCAATGAGGGTTACCTTGTTTCAGGTATGCTCATTCCTCTTATCGTCCCTGTAGATGTTCCGCTTTGGACTCTCGCAATCGCAGTTGCATTTGCAGTGCTTTTCGGCAAAGAAGTATTCGGTGGTACCGGTATGAACTTCCTGAACCCTGCACTCCTCTGCCGTGCATTCCTTTTCTTCGCTTATCCTAGCAAGATGTCAGGCTCAAGCGTTTGGGTATCATTGAAAAACGGCGAAAGCCTCATCGACGGTGCGACAGGAGCCACTCCTCTCTCATTCGCCTCTGAAGGTCTCGACGCAATGAACAACGCCGGAGTACAGTACGGCATGTCAGCATGGGACATGTTCGCCGGAATCATCCCTGGTTCTGTAGGTGAAACATCAGTTATCGCAATCCTTATCGGAGCGGTAATCCTCATCTGGACAGGCGTCGCAAGCTGGAAGATCATGGTTTCATCAGTTGCAGGAGCACTCTTCGTAGGCTGGCTCGGCAATTTCTTCGGAGCTACTGACGTTCCTGCCTACTACCAACTTCTCATGGGTGGTTTCGCCTTCGGTACAGTATTCATGGCAACAGACCCTGTGACATCTGCACAGACCGAGTGCGGCAAGTGGATCTACGGATTCCTTATCGGCGCCCTCTGCGTTGTCGTAAGACTGTTCAACCCTGGATATGCAGAAGGCATGATGCTCGCTATCTTGCTGATGAACACATTTGCACCGCTCATTGACCACTACGTCACCGACGCTGCGATCTCAAGAAGAGCCAAGAAAGTTAAAATCGCATAATATATATAATAGGTATGAATACTAACGGAAATATATATACAGTCATCTATACGACAGTTGTCGTTGTGGTGGTAGCTGCGGTTCTTGCGTTCGTCTCAGAGACACTCAAACCGAAGCAGGAGGCCAATGTCAAGGCCGATGCCATCAGCCAGATGCTCACAGCCAGCAAGTTCTATGAGAAGAGCGAGCTCGACGCAATGAGCAACGAGCAGAAAATCGACGCATACAAAGCTGTCGCAAAGTCTTCTGTACTTGTCAATGCTGAAGGTCAGGAGTGCGGAACACTTGATCTTTCAAAGCAGGAAATCTACACTACCGGTCAGCTTAAAGCTCAGGACAACCTCATCAAGAAAGGTTCAGCAGATTTCAAACTGCCTGTTTTCGTATTCGAGAAAGACGGACAGAATGTAACTGTAATCCCTTGCTATGGTGCAGGTCTTTGGGGTCCGATCTGGGGCTATATCGCTCTCAATGAGGATCTTCAGACAATCCGCGGCGCATATTTCGACCACGCCAGCGAGACTCCTGGTCTCGGTGCCAAGATTAAGGACGATCCTTCCTTCAGAGCAGAATTCGAAGGAAAGAAAGTTGATTTCGAGGACGCTGAGGCATTCCAGGTCGTGAAAGGTGGCGCAGGTGATAAAGCCAATGCTGTCGATGCGATCTCAGGAGCTTCCATCACAAGTAAGGCTCTCGGCGTTTCCATCAACAACTGGCTTCAGGCATACAAACCATTCCTCAAAGCTGCCGCTTCCAACGTAGCACAGCCGGAGGAGGAGAATGCAGCCGATTCCCTCAGCGTTTCAGCTGATTCACTTGCAATCGCCAAATAATGAGGAGGAAATAAAATGAATGCAAAACTTAAAGAAACAATATTGAACCCGATTCTCAAGGGCAACCCTATCACTGTCCTCGTACTCGGTATCTGTTCCTCATTGGCTGTGACCGTGCAGCTGAAGGGAGCCTTCGTAATGGGTCTTTCCGTAATCGTCGTTACAGCACTTTCAAACTTCGTCGTATCTCTGATGAGGAATTCCATTCCAAACAGAGTTCGTATCATCGTCCAGCTCGTAGTTGTGTCGCTTATGGTTATCCTCGTGGACCAGTTCCTCAAGGCATACGCATACAGCATTGAGACCCAGCTCTCTGTCTATGTGGGACTTATCATCACGAACTGTATCGTAATGGGTCGTATCGAGGCTTTCGGTCTCGGCAACAAACCGATTCCGTCACTTCTCGACGGTCTCGCAAACGGCGCCGGATATGCCATGATTCTTCTCATCGTCGCATTCTTCCGCGAACTGCTCGGTTCAGGAACCCTCTTCGGATTCCGGGTAATCCCGCAGTGCTTCTACGATGCAGGTTATATGAACAACGGACTTGTGATTCTTCCTCCTGTAGCACTCATCCTCCTCGGATGTATCGTATGGGTACAGAGAAGCATCCAGAAAGATCTTCAGGAGAAATAACAACTAACACGCAAGTAATATGGAATATATAAGCTTATTCGTAAAGTCAATTTTCGTTGACAATATGATTTTTGCATACTTCCTCGGTATGTGTTCATACCTGGCAGTATCGAAAAACGTGAAGACAGCTTCCGGACTTGGTGCGGCTGTTATCTTTGTGCTTCTGGTCACATTGCCTATCAACTACCTCCTGAACACATACGTGCTCAGCCCGGGTGCATTGAGCTGGCTCAGTCCAAGCCTCGCAAGCGTTGACCTCAGCTTCTTGAGTTTCATCACATTCATCGCTGTCATTGCCGCTATCGTTCAGCTTGTCGAGATGGTTGTCGAGAAATTCGCACCGACTCTCTACTCTGAACTCGGTATCTTCCTGCCTCTTATCGCAGTGAACTGCGCAATCCTCGGTGGTGCGCTCTTCATGCAGCAGAAGGATTTCGTCAATGTCGGTGAAGCAACTGTTTACGCTCTCGGTTCAGGTATCGGCTGGTACCTCGCTATCGTGACATTGGCCGCAATCAGAGAGAAGATGTCATACTCCAATGTGCCTGCACCTTTGAAGGGTATCGGTATCACATTCATTACCGTAGGTCTTATGGCCATGGCATTTATGACATTCATGGGTATTTCACTTTAATAGGAGACTTGAGAAATGAATGAAATTACTCTTACAATTATAGCCTCTGCAGCAACTATCACAATAGTTACGCTTATTCTGGTAGTCCTGCTGCTCTGGGTAAAGACAAAACTTACCCCTAGCGGTACAGTCAAGATCGACATCAACGGAGGAAACAAAGTCCTCGACGTAGCTCCGGGCAACTCCCTCATGGGTGCACTCGCTGAAGAGAAGATTTTCCTTCCTTCTGCCTGCGGCGGTAAAGCAAACTGCGGACAGTGCAAAGTCAGAGTTCTCGAGGGTGGCGGAAATATCCTCCCTACCGAAACAGGATTCTTCAACAGAAAGCAGATCAAGGACAACTGGAGACTCGGTTGCCAGGTCAAGGTTAAAGAGGACCTCAAGATCGAAGTTCCTGAGTCTGTACTCAGCGTCAAGAAAGTTGAATGCGAGGTCATTTCCAACCACAACGTTGCAACCTTCATCAAAGAGTTCACAGTCAAACTTCCTGCTGGTGTGCATCTCGACTTCAAGTCAGGTGAGTATATCCAGATTGATATCCCTCAGGGAACATTCAATTTCAGTGACATTGACGTAGATCCTGAGTACAGGGCAGACTGGGAGCACTTCAAGTTCTTCGACCTCAAGTGCGTGAACCCTGAGCCTACAATGAGAGCTTACTCTATGGCCTCTTACCCTGCTGAGGGCGATATCATCAAACTTAATGTGCGTATCGCAACTCCTCCATTTGACAGGACAGCGCCTAAGGGAAGCAACAAACTCCTGCCGGTTAACCCTGGTATCGGTTCTTCTTACATCTACACTCGTCACCCTGGTGACAAGGTAATGATTTCAGGACCATTCGGTGAATTCCTTCTTCCTAAGGATGACCCGGATTCACAGGAATACATCTTCGTCGGTGGTGGTGCAGGTATGGCTCCGCTCAGAAGCCACATCATGCATCTGTTCAAGACTCTCAAGACCAAGAAGCAGGTCAACTTCTTCTATGGTGCACGTAGCTTGAAAGAGGCATTCTACCTCGAGGATTATGCTGAAATCGAGAAGGAGTTCCCTAACTTCCACTTCCACCTCGCTCTCGACCGTCCGGATCCGGTAGCCGATGCAGCTGGAGTGAAGTATGTGGCAGGATTCGTTCACAATGTCATGTACGAGACATATCTCAAGGAGCACGATACTCCAGAGGATATCAAGTACTTCATGTGCGGCCCTCCTATGATGGTCAAGTCAGTCAACACATTGCTTGACAATCTTGGAGTTCCACCAGAGAACGTTCTCTACGACAACTTCGGAGGTTAATCCTTCACTTTAATCATAAAACCCGTTTGGATGCATTTCCAGACGGGTTTTTTATTTGATTATACGTTCTTAAACTACCTCACGACAGTTTTTTTAAATTTTCCGGCAATTTAAGAATCATAAAAACATGCACTTAATAAGCCACTTTTCCGAGATTTGACGAAAAGGTCAGAATATATTTGCAGCAACAAAATAACTGCAAATGACACGATTCACAGACAACTGGACAAGCCGGCAAACAATTCAGCCTAGCTTAACAACATCTAATCATCATACGGCCGTTCTGACCGTAGCCTTGCTTTTACTATCATCCCTGCCGGTGTTCATTTCGTGTATCATTGACGACAGTTATTATCATAATGAAGAGGGATCCGGTGCCCCGAAAACTGTTAAGACAATTCTGACCTTTACGCCTGAGACGGGTACGATGGCAGACGGGACACTGGATATCTTCTTCTTTAATAATGACAGACTCAGAAAACTCGATTCATATCAGAGGACACAGATTCATAAGGACAATATCATAGAAGCGGCATCAAGAGAAGGCGACAAGATTATTGTGGTCATCGCGAATTCCCACATAAAAGAGGAGGACTGCGAAAACATATATGACTATGCAGACTTGTCCGGATTATATGCTGAGCTGAAAGATGAGCGATCCGACTACCCTATCCTGTGCGCGGAAACCACAGTAAATGCCGGACATGAAAGAAGATGCGCCATAACTCTGGAGCCGCTCATGGCACAGGTCAAAATCAACAGCATCAGCTGTGATTTTTTCAACAAGCCTTACTCGGATGCCGAACTGACGGATGTCAAGATATATCTTACAAATATCTGCAGCCGTTATCCAATAGCAGGACAGCAGCCGTCAGTCCCGGAAAGCATCATCGACTACGGAAAATTCGAGCCTGAAGATACGTCAGGATTCATTGACAGGCACCTGTTCTATCAGAGACTGGACAGTCCACTCAATGCATCCGTCATATATCCTGAGATTATGCTCTACTGCTACCAGAACATAGTGGAAGAGGAGGCTCTGGGATCTCCTTTCACAAGGCTCGTGATCGAAGGGACTCTGAACGGCGAAACCACATATTATCCTATCAATGTCAACAGAGGTGTCTGGAGCAGTCCGGACGGCAAAGCCGGAGTCTCAAGAAATGGCTGCTATGTATATGACATAACCATATCCCAGCGTGGAGTTCCCTCCCCTGACACTCCAATAGAGCCGGGAACAGTCACGTGCAACTTCAGCATAACACCTTGGCAGGAACAAGATAAAAGAAACGTAACCTTCTGATTATAAGACAATGCCACACAACACTTACAAATTGACGACAGCAATCATCATGTCGATACTCGTGTCATGTTCCAGGGATACCGCATCTTACGACATGGCAGAGGCAAGGCTGACATTGAGCACAGGTACAATGTCAGTCACGCGCACCACGGATCCGGACGAGGAAAGGATTACTGACCTGAACATATTCATATTTGACGAAAACGGAAGCCTGGAACGCCATGTTTTCCTCGGAAGGAATTCACTTCCTTCCACAAAAAACGGCATTGAATACAGGTTCACTTGGCTCCGCGGCAAGAAATGTCAGGTCTATGCATGCTCCAATTTCGGATTCGACATTGTGGGCATCAGTACCACGGAAGACCTGAAAGAATACCGATATCATCTTTCCTATCCGGATGAATACAGCCGTGGCGTACCAATGTGCGGGAAAAGTGACATTACTGCCATTGACAATAACAATAGTGTCATCAATGTCAAGATGGAGAGGCTGATGGCCAAGATTTCCCTGTCGATAGACCGCAGAAAACTTAACAAGAACATCAGTTTCAATGTCAGGAGCGTGAGAATCGGCGGCTGTCCCAAATCTGCGGCATTGTTCTCACCGAGCGCGGCGGAAGGAAGCAATGACGTATTCAGCAACGGCTACATGAAGAGTTACAGCGATGCCGACGACCTCAACATTGATGAAAAGACAGGTATAAGCAGAGAAGTCAATGTCTATATGCTTGAAAACAGGCAGGGCAATCTGCTTCCAGATGCAAAGACAGAAAAGGACAAGATTCTGGATTCATCAGATGCCCTGTCCGAAGTATGCTCCTACATTGAGTTGAAAGCCGAGTACAAGTCAGACTCTCTGTTCACGGGACCGGAAGAATATCTCATCTACAGGTTCTACCTGGGTGATACCCCTTCAAACTTCGATGTAGTAAGAAACTGTCACTACCACATTACTGTTGTTCCGAGCGGATCAGGAATTGAGGAGGACAGCTGGAGAATCGACAAATCCAATCTGTACAGATACGGAAAAACTGCCATCACGGTCCACCCGGCAAAATATCTGGAAGGAAAGGTAGGTGAAGACCTCCATATATGGGCTGAAGTAAATCCGGAAGGCGCAAGGATGGAGTTCGGCAAAGAAGAACTCGAATACGACAAAAGCCGTGGCATATACGACTATTCCATGGACAAGGACAATCACGGAGTCACGCTGCACCTGAAAAGTCCTGGAAGCGGAATTGTCTATATCGAAGCCGGTGCACCTGCCGATGCTGCGGAAATGGTTGCAATAACTGTCAATCCCTGAACACTTATGAACAGATATATTTCAATTCTGCTGGCAGGACTGGCAGTTGCCAGTTCTACTGCGTGTCATGAGATAACGGAAGACAAGGGCACTGAAAGTCCTCTCAGACCGGAAATAATAGCCACCAAGGCCGATTATACCGCTAATTTCTGTGTGGGAGACAGTTTTTCATTGTCCGCTTATCTTGTCGAGCCCGATAAGGAACCTGTCACGGATTATCTCTGGAACATGAAAATGACATTGACAGGAAACAAATGGGTCGGCGAGTATCCGGTCTTCTGGATGGATGGACAGGAGATTGAATTCTATGCAGTCAGCCCTTATTTCAGAGAACAGGACAGCAGCCGCGGCATTCGTCCCGGGACTCCCGGAACCAGTCCATTATTGTATTATGACACTCCGGAAAGCACTGTGTTCCAGACAGATATACTTGCCGGCATTGACAGGCGATCTTCAGGTGTGGTCCAATTGGAATTTAACCATATAACGTCTTGTGTCAGGTTCGCCGTAGGAAGCAATTTCGAAGAAGGAGCCAAGGTAAAGTCTATAACAATCTCCGGAATTGCCGGTTCCGGAACATACCATCTCGACAAAGGGACATGGGAGACCGGAGACCGGAAATACTCTGTATATGACAATGATATAGGTTTCACGATGAAAAACGGAATGGGCAGGGGGACCATCATTTCTGAGCGGTATTTCTATCTGCCCTCCCAGAACTTTACGCAAGATGGTGACGCAGTCATACATGTCAGCATTGATGAAGACGAGTTCATCACGGATGGCGAGATTCCGCTTAACGGAACCACATGGGAGCCGGGAAAGATATACACATTTTATCTGAATTATTACGGAGGGCGTTTCTCCGCCACAGACACGGAAACACTTTTCAAGGCAGGTCATTATGAAATCGATGACTCTGACGAGATAGAGGGAGAAATTTAGAAAGACAAGTGATATGAAATCGAAATTGACATTGATAAGCGCTGCCGCCGCTGTTGTACAATTGGCGTCATGCAATGGAAATCCTCTTGAGGATATTGACTACAATGACCCTGTATTTCACGCTCTGACTGAGACGGAATCAGGGACAAAGACTATGCTCGGAAAAGAAGACAATGCAGGGAATGTCCCGATAATGTGGTCATCCGGGGACGAAATCATAGTGACCGGTGACAGCAGGGAGAAAGCATGTTCATACTATAAGACAGCTGACAAGAACACATCTGCAGCTGAATTCAGATATGACAGGAGCAAAAACGGGAACCGGAGGACTCTCAAGAAAGACAAATGGTATGCCTTCTATCCGTCATCCTCATATTCATTCTCCGGAGAAGAACATATCATGGAACTGCCTCAGAAGCAGACATATTCACCTGACAACATAGGAGAGGGAGCAATGCCGATGTATGCCGTGTCCGATGACAACAATCTGAGTTTCCGGAACCTCTGCGGAATATTGCGAATCAGATTGAACTCTCTGAAAAACAGATTAAGTATCAGCAGGATAAAGATTGCATCTGACAAGGACCTGAGCGGTAAAATAATACGGTACTCGGCCCAGGATGGAATCGGATATCTGGCAAGTGAAGGGAGCAGCAAGGCTAGCGCGTGGCTGGAGTGCCCCAAAAACGTAGTCCTATTCTCCGATCCTGCTGATTTTTACATAGTTATGCCTCCAGGACGCCACTCTAATTTCAAACTCCAGTTGTGTGGCAGCAACGGTGTGAATTTCATATATGCCACGCCGAAACCGATAATAATCGAACGGTCAGGAATCACCACTCTGGATTTGGACCTGTCGAAATTCATATGCACAGGCACAGATGATATAATTGCCGGCAAGGACAACAGCGCCCTCACGGGACTGGAATACTCTTTTACAGGAGGTGATGAAGACATCTTTCTTTTTAAAGATGGCGAGAAGGGTAACATTGATCTCACCAGCATGATCAGCGAGAATTATGAGAATGGTGACGTCGTAACCAAAGGAGTGGCCTGGCATAGTGAATTCAGCACAGACGGAGGAAAGACATGGAGCAGGACATTGCCTGACATGTTCTCTTCATTTACGCTTTCCGGAAATGGCGATAAAGAGCACGATATCATTTCATACGAAGTGACGCAGTCTCCTGATGACAGGGAATGCAAAGTAAGACTGGTGCAGGAAATGAGCGGAAAGAGCAAGGAATTCTCTGTCAGACAACTGTCCAGCGCCATCATCGTTGAAGTGGAAACCAAATCGGCAAATGAACTCCTGACCATATTCCACAGACACGGCAACAATATTGAGACCGCATATTACGATGACGGGACGTCCACGTCTTTTAAGCCGTCCACTTATGAAGAAGGCATAACCCACAAATACAAAGACATCGGCATCCACAGAGTTATCCTGAAAGTCAGAAAAGGTATACCGGCTCTGGAGAATCTTTTCCTCAAGAACTTTTATGTCAAGTCGCCTTACAGAATCCACTCCGTAGATATCAGCCATGTCGATTTTACGGAAATAACCAGCCTGAAGAAATTGTTTGACAACTGCGTCAAGGTCTCGAGAATCATACTCCCCGCACCAGGGACAAAGACACCGGTGCTCAAGAACATTTCAGGCCTGTTCTTCAACTGCCAGTCATTGAAAACAGCCGACTTGAGATGGATTGACAGCAAAGTACTTGAGGATATCTCGGATTTATTCAAGTATTGCTATTCTTTGGAATCAGTTGACCTGAGTTCAATATGCACTGACCATGTAACAAACATGGCGAACACGTTCTACTACTGCCGTAGTCTTAAAGAACTGGATGTGAGACATTTCAAGACATCAAACGTCACTGATTTCACAGGCATGTTCAGTTCATGCACAGGACTGACCGCCCTTGATGTCACCGGCTTTGACACCTCAAATGCCACCTACATGACTACAATGTTCAGGAATTGTTCATCCCTCAAGACTCTTGACGTCTCAGGATTTAACACTTCAAAGAACACAAGTTTCGGCGACACCTTCAGCGGATGCGAATCGCTCGAAGAACTAGATGTCTCAGGATTTGACACAAGAAGCGCCAAATATTTCAATGGGACATTCCAAGGATGCCGGAAACTCAAGAAACTGGACGTAAGCGGATTTGACATGTCTGTGGCGGTCAATACGTCTGACATGTTCAATTATTGTTCATCTGTCACCGAACTCGACGTCTCAGGCTTCAGGACAAGTTCCCTGGAAGACATGAGCTATATGTTTTCGTCCATCAATGTTCCGCATCTGGACCTGTCAAGTTTCGACTTTTCCTGTGCGACCAATATGAGGGGTATGTTCAATTACTGCAAAACGGACTCGCTCGTATTGTCCGGGATTCATGCACCGAATCTCACCAATGCGTACATGATGTTCTTTCAGACCAATACAAAAAGCATTACGATAAAAGACCTGGAATGCCACGAAGGATGCAGTTTCAGCAATATGTTCAACCAAAGTACTGCGGAAAAAATAACATTGACCAACTTCAATGGTGCAAATGGATCTGATATGAGCTACATGTTCAACTCCTGCCGCCATCTGAAGAGACTCATTCTGGACAATTTTTCCACAGACAATGTCCAGAACATGAATCACATGTTTACGGCCTGCTACATACTGGAGGACCTCGACTTGTCCATGTTCAAGACATCAAATGTCACAAATTTCAACTGTATGTTCCAGGGCTGCAGGGCACTTACGTCAATGGACCTGTCATCTTTCGACACGTCGAACGGAAAGGAATTCTACAGCATGTTCGAAGACTGCACAGGGATTTCAGAACTGGATGTCAGCAATTTCCGCTTCAGCAGTGCGACCAGCATGGACAATTTGTTTGCAAAAAACTACAATCTGCGTTCAATACGCATGGACATGAGAGACATTCCGGCAAACTGTACCCTCAGCAAGGTCGTGTATGGTGTAATGACTGTCGGAACCATGTTCTGCAAAGACAACGTACAGGATTCGAGAATAACTGAGTCCCTTCCAAAAGACTGGGCCATCTCATCATTTTAAGATTCAGAGATATGGACATACGCAACTATCTGATTTTCATATCAGCATTGACACTATTCTCATGCGGGAAACAATACGGGACAGAACCTCAGGACGATTTTGTCAATGCTGAAGTCATCTCACCTTCCTATACCCGCGTCTCCACGGGAAATGAAACGGGAGGCAAGATTCCGTTGATGTGGGAAGCTGGAGACAGGATTAGAATCTTCGGAACCGGTTCTTCTGACGGAAGCACATATGTCACCTGTGATTCCGGGACAAAAACAGCCAAATTCAAATACGATGAAACTGTACCGGACAATGTGAGACTCCCCTGCGGAGAGACCTTCACGGCTATGTATCCGGCAGAATATCTGCCTGCCGGACGAGTAGTGACTTTCCCCGGGCAGATTACCATTCCGTATCCGGAAAAGAATAATTCACATATGCCAATGCTCGGTTATGGTGGGCGCAAGTCAATGATATTCAGATATTCAGCCGCCGCAATCAGAGTCAGGCTATATAGTCTGACAAAGAGTATTCCAATGCAGGAACTCCGTATCGGCGCCCGACAGGACATGAGTGGAGGAGCCGGCAAGATAGAAGACAACGGCACCATCACGTGGTACAATACCGGAAACGAAGATTCCATTTTCGGGAATATCGTGAGAGTCCGTATCGGCGGGAACACGGATGGGAACGCCAATGAAAACACTGATGAAAATGCAACGGGCATGGCTGAAATCACCACCAATGATACAATCAGCCTGACCGTATCGGTACCGCCGGGAGAGTATTCAAACCTGGCGTTTCAGATACAGGATGTTGAAGGGAACTGGCACTCCTATTTTGTTCCGGGAAGCAAGACTATGGCACAGGGGACATTGACAAGTTTCACATTGCCGTACGAAGCATTCAGCAGCGCGGACGGCCCCATTGAAAAAGGCCAGCACTTCAGCCCGCAAATCACAATGGAATACAAACTGACAGCCGCACACGATGCAGACAAGCACACGATTTCTGTCGAAAGCTGCTGGGAAGAACAGTTCGCGGACGGAAGAATCCTGACTACAGACATACCATGGACAACTGAATTCAGCATTGACGAGGGACAGTCATTCAGCAAATCCGTACCGCCGGATATCTTCGGAAGCTTTGACATCAGCGGGACCGGGATAAGTTATACGGCCGCCGCCTCGGCAGGGACAGGTTCATGCATTGTCAGAATACGGCAGGCCGTAAGCGGAAAGACACAGGACTTCCGGATCAGCTGTTCCGGGCAAGCCTGAGGTATTTGGCGGTATAAGTCTTACCCTTTGCCGCAAGTTGCTCAGGAGTTCCTTCGAACACAAGACGCCCTCCGGCATCTCCGGCATCAGGACCGAGTTCTATGACCCAGTCTGCCGCACGTATCACGTCCATGTTATGCTCGACGACTACTACCGTATGACCTTTCTCCAGAAGCGCATCAAATGCTTTCAGCAACCTCTCCACATCATAGAAATGAAGTCCGGTAGTAGGTTCATCGAAGACGAACATTATCTTCTTGGATTCAGGACGGTCAAGCGACGAATTCATCGAGAGGAAATACGCCAGTTTGATACGCTGGCTCTCACCTCCTGACAAAGTGCTGCTGCTCTGCCCGAGCTTGATGTAAGACAGGCCTACATCCACCAGCGGCTGAAGCTTTCTGGCTATCGACTTGGCCTCCGGCTCAGGCTGCGCACCAAAGAAAGAAATGGCTTCATCGACACTCATGTTCAGGATATCGTCAATATTCTTTCCCTTGTAGCGGACCTCCAGGATTTCAGGCTTGAAACGCTTTCCTCCGCAGGCCTCACATACCATCGTCACGTCAGCCATGAACTGCATGCCGATATGCACGAAACCCTCACCCTGACACTCAGAGCAACGGCCTCCGTCCTGGTTGAAAGAGAAATATGATGGCGTAAATCCGTTGATTTTGGCAAACTGCTGCTCACTCATCAATTTACGAATATCATCGTACACCTTCAGATATGTCACGGCATTGGACCTCGAACTCTTTCCGATAGGATTCTGGTCCACGTATTCAATGGCAGAAATCCTGTCCAGATTACCGGCAAGTTTCCTGAACGTTCCAGGCAGGGAGCCGGTCTGGTTCAGATGCCTATAAACTGCAGGATACAGGATATCGCCCACAAGAGAGGATTTGCCGCTGCCGCTGACTCCGGAAACGACAGTCAGGACACCAAGCGGGAACTTTACATTGATATCCTTAAGGTTATGCTCAAGAGCGCCTTCAATGCCAATGTAATATGTCCAGTCACGTTTTTTCCTGGAGACACGCTGACGGGTTCCTGTCAGATACTGGAGAGTAAGCGACTTTTCAACGACAGCTGCAGGCATCTCCGGCCTGACCTTGCCCTGGAAAACGACCTCCCCGCCATTGACACCGGCCAAAGGGCCCATGTCGATGAGCATGTCAGCTGCCTTGATGATTTCCTCATCATGCTCGACCACGACCACAGTGTTGCCTACATCACGGAGACGTCTCAGAACACTTATAAGCCTGTCTGTATCACGCGGATGCAGTCCGATGCTCGGCTCATCCAGAATATACATCGAACCTACAAGGGAACTGCCAAGGGCAGTGACAAGATTGATTCGCTGGCTCTCACCTCCGGACAATGTGTTGCATGCCCTGTTCAATGTCAGATAAGCAAGTCCGACATCGGAAATATACTGCAGGCGGGACATAATCTCGGCAATAGCCTTATCCGCGATGGAATGCTCATATTCAGTAAGTCTGATATCACGGAAGAAAGACAGGAGTTCACCCGCATTCATGCACAAAAGCTCATAAATATCCTTTCCTCCGACTTTTACATAGAGTGCATCTTTCCTGAGACGGCTGCCATGGCACTCATGGCACACTGTCCTCCCGGAATAGCGGCTAAGGAGATATTTGTACTGGATTTTATACCTGTTGGCCTCGACCCACTTGAAGAATTCATTGATACCGATAAGGGATTCCTCCTCAGTTTCCGCTTTCTTGCCCTCCCAGATGAGATTCTTGACCTTCTCGGAAAGATTGCAATAAGGTTCGAAAATAGGAATGCCATACTTGTCCGCGACACTTACAAGATGGTCCTTGAACCATCCCATTTTCTCACCCTTCCAGCACGCAATGGCCCCGTCATATATGCTCAACGTCTTGTCAGGGACCACAAGGTCTTCGCTCACGCCTATTATCTTGCCAAGTCCACCGCATACGGGGCATGCACCAAGAGGGCTGTTGAAACTGAACATATACTCATCAGGCTCACGGAACGTCATTCCATCAGCCTCAAACCGGTTGACAAAGCTCTTGATGCAGGTATCTTTCTCCCCGGATTCGGAAACGGACTCACGCCACACTGACATTGACCCGTTCCCCTTATTGAAACAGGACGTGATGGAGGCATGGAGACGCGCCTGCATATCCTCCCAGTCAGGCTGCGGCATAGGCGACCCATCAGGCATGACAGGCAGCCCGTCGCGCATTGAAGGAATCTTCATCCTGTCCACCATAAGCATCAGCCCCGGCTGGAATTCGCCGGAAGAGGATGCCTGAAGGACATCGTCAATCCTAATGACACCGCCGGCTTCGCTCCAAAGGCGGGAATAGCCCTCTTCTTTCAATGACAGCAGAAGCTCCACCTTATCACTGCGCCTGTCCCATCCCAGGTCCGCCAAAAGATATACAGATGTAGGAATCTTGCTCCCGAGCACAAACTCCATCACGTCATTTCCGCTATGGCATTTGACCTCAACTCCGCTCACAGGAGAAAAAGTGCGGCCAATCCTTGCGAAAATGATACGCAGATAGTCATATATCTCAGTGGTGGTAGCAACTGTAGAGCGAGGATTCTTGGTATTGACCTTCTGCTCGATTGCAATCGCAGGAGGTATGCCCTCAATGGACTCGACATCAGGCTTGCTCATTCGTCCCAGGAACTGTCTCGCATAAGATGACAGACTCTCAGCAAAACGCCTCTGCCCTTCGGCAAACAAAGTATCGAAAGCCAATGACGACTTGCCGGAACCTGAAATTCCTGTGACCACCACCAGCTTGTTACGAGGGATTTCGACGCTAACATTCTTCAGATTGTTAACTTTTGCCCCTTTGATTATAATGTTCCCACTATCTGCCATAAACGATTATCTAAGAATACCCGCACCTGACGAGGATTGTCAATGCCGGGATTATCAAACCAGACGACAAAAATAATCATTTGTAAAGAGACGACAAACTCCGGACGCAATAACTATGAACCTGCAGAACCGCAAACCCCCATATACGACAAATGCCCCTCATTTTCATGAGAGGCACTTGGCGGTGCGGAAGGGGCTCGAACCCTCGACCCCGGGCGTGACAGGCCCGTATTCTAACCAGCTGAACTACCGCACCAGAAGTTGCTGTGTTTGGTTTGTTTCTCAAACGCGGATGCAAAGTTACGTATAAAATTTGAACCTGCAAGTATTTCCGGAAAAAATTTTCATGATTTTGAAAATAAATTGTTTTAATGAGTAACAATAACGGCAAAACACAGACAAAAAACCACATCATCCTGCGACTGGCACAAAATGACGTGGTATAAACTTTCTAAAGATTATCTGTCAAAAGTTAAAAAGTTATTTGACTTCGATTACCTTGTGGGCAACTTCAGGCTCGACTTTGACAATCTTAGGGATATTTACCTTGAGGACACCGTGCTCAACCTGTGCGCTGATCTTTTCCCTGTCAGCATCCTCAGGAAGCAACATGGTCTGCTGGAATTTACTATAAGAGAATTCACGACGCAGATAATGTGCGTGCTTCTTCTCACCATTCTCTTCTTTGTTCTCCTGTTTCTTCTCCATATTTATGACGAGGTCGCCATTCTCATCGAGAGTGACATTGAAATCCTCTCTGGTCATGCCAGGAGCTGCAAGCTCGAGGTCATAACTCTTTTCGTTCTCAAGTACATTGATTGCAGGAGCTGTAGCATTTGACCTCTCCATCCAATCATTATCAAAGAAATCATTGAAAAATCCTGGTAACCAATTCTGGTTATTTCTTCTTGAAGGTACCATAATAAAATCTCCTATTTTTAATTTTCTAATAATCATTTCCGATTCCGAAGTCTCAGTTCCCAAGGCCTGCGCCCTGCCGGAACCCTTCTGGAATCCGCCCCGTCTTTCAACGGAACGACTAGAGATAAGTCAATCTATGTGCCATTCCAGAAAAAGCCCCTTTCTTCGCCAAATTGGCATATTAAAAGACATTTTGACACCGATTTATTGCCATTTTGTCGCTTTTACCAGACAAAGTGTCACAAAAAACACATCTGTAAACCCTTCAACAACATTGATAATTATCCCGACAGTATGTATTTTTGCCGATAAAGAACAAAAACGACGGATGGCACGCGAAAACAAAAAGAAAAGAACATTGGCCGGAAGACTCTGGAGGCTTCTGCTGGTAAAGATACCGGCAGCCTTCCTGGCATTGACAATCCTATGGGTCGTGGCACTCAAGTGGATTCCGGTAGCGGTTACGCCATTGATGATCCAGAGGAGCATCCAGCACATTGACGACAAGAATTTCCACACGCACAAGACCTGGGTCAGCTACAGGAAGATCTCTTCTGAAATGGCACGTGCAGTAATCGCCAGCGAGGACAACCTGTTCGACACGCACAACGGATTCGACTGGAAACAGATCAACCAGGCCATCTCGGACCACGAACAGAAAGGGAAACGGCTGAGAGGAGCCAGCACCATATCGCAGCAGACCGCCAAAAACGTCTTCCTCCTCCCCACCAGGAGCATCATCAGAAAAGGATTCGAAGCCTATTTCACGGTACTGATAGAAAAAATCTGGGGCAAAAGGAGAATAATGGAGGTCTATCTCAATGTTGCAGAAATGGGAAAGGGAATCTACGGAGCACAAGCCGCCGCCGAACGATTCTTCAATAAAGACGCGGCAAAACTATCCCGCAGAGAAGCCTGCCTAATAGCCGCCTGCCTGCCCAATCCATTGAAACGCAACGCATCCGCACCGACACAATATGTAAGCAGGAGAGCATCAATGATAGAAGGCTTGGAAGCGAAGCTCGTTTATCCAGACTGGGTGTACCACAGAAACAGGTCCGGCTCATCTGTAGATAAAGGAAGGACAGGAAAGAAAACGAACAAAGGAGCGAACAAGAATGTTCATAAGAAAACCCGATAATCCTTTGCAGAAAGGAATTCTGGTTCTAACTTTGCGACAATAAACAGGCTTACGGGAGCCCTCATGAATCTTACGGCAAGAAACCCGTACGACTTGCCATAAAACTGAACATGGCGATGGACGCAATTGTAAAGACCGATTTCAATTTCCCCGGACAGGTCGGCAAGTATGTCGGGAAAGTACGCGATGTCTATGACATTGACGGCAAGTATCTGGTAATGGTAGTTTCCGACAGGATTTCCGCATTTGACGTGGTTCTCCCAAAGGGAATTCCTTTCAAAGGACAGGTTCTCAACCAGATAGCAGCGAAATTCCTCGACGCGACCTCAGATATCGTGCCTAACTGGAAGATAGCATCACCGGACCCTATGGTGACAGTCGGATACAAATGCGAGCCATATAAAGTGGAAATGGTCATCCGCGGCTGCCTTGCAGGACACTCATGGAGAGAATACCAGGCAGGCAAGCGCACACTCTGCGGCGTAACCCTTCCCGAAGGCATGGTAGAAGGACAGATGTTCCCTGAGCCTATCATCACCCCATCTGCAAAAGCATCAGAAGGACACGATGAAGACATCACCCGCGAAGAAATCATCGCACAGGGCATCGTACCGGAAGAAGATTACATAAAAATCGAAGAATACACCAGAGCAATTTTCAAGCGCGGACAGGAAATCGCAAAGAAGATGGGACTCATCCTCGTGGACACCAAGTACGAATTCGGAAAACGCGATGGTCAGATTTACCTCATGGACGAAGTCCACACACCTGACTCCTCACGTTACTATTACGCTGAAGGCTACGAAGAAAGACTCCGCAAAGGCGAAAAACAGAAACAGCTTTCCAAAGAGTTCGTAAGAGAATGGCTCATGGCCAACGGATTCCAGGGCCAAGACGGCCAGAAAGTGCCGGAAATGACACCGGAAGTCGTTTCCCACATCACCGACAGATACATTGAACTTTACGAAAAGATCACAGGAACAAAATTCGAACGTCGCGAGTACTCTGCAGAAGGAATCTGCAACAACGTGACAGAATACCTGAAGACCATCAGATAGATCAATGCCATCGGGCAAGACGATATTTGACACTGCCCATATTCAGATGGTAAAACATACCGGAGACGGAATCCGCCCTCGACAATGCAGTCCTCACCCAGGAAACCGGGTCGATGACAAATTGGACCGGAGGGCGGATTCCGTCTTCAATAAAGCCAAGCCGTTCATAGACAGCCCCGTCCGTCCATTCCATATCAGCATAGCTCATAACATCATCGGGATGAACATCCTCTTCAAAAGCCTTCAGTACCTTACCCATTCCGCCCACGACACGCACATCAGGAAGTGAAGCATATCTGACCCACTCGAAAGAACGCACTGTCCTCTCCCCTTTTGTCCACGTCCTCCCGGAAGAGAAGGAAGCCACAGCCACCAGCTCTCCAGCCTTCGTAAACACCCCGTATCGATATCTTGCAGCGGCATCACGATAAGAATGCCACTTGTCCAGAAACGAAGCAGCCTCATCTTTCCCGATTCTCGAAACAACAGTATTTCTCGCAAAAACAGATCTGAACCTGCCAAGCTGTGCCAGCAGCCTCGGCATCATCATCTCAGGCCTTCCCCGCCACATATCCTCAGGCACAAGCACCTTCTTACCAGGCAGCACAGAAACCACACCTGACAATCTTACACACTGTTCTTCAGCAGATTCCAACGAAGCCGAAGACACGGAAACAGGAATAACATTGACGTCACCGCACACAAAGACACTGAACCCGTCATTGACAGTTTCAGTTGTTGTTATCCCGTTTTGCGAAAGGAAATCCCGTATTTCAGAAATAAAATCCATCAGTCATCACTCCCCCGGGAAACCATGTCCACAGCACTCATCACCTGATCGTAACCATAGCCACGCCCGAGCGCAAACCGAATCAGTTTCAGCCTCCACTGCGGGTCCTCCTTCAGAGTCCTGTACTTCGCCGCAATCACCGACTCAAGCTTCCTGTCCGCAGAAGCCGCATCGATTTCCGTCAATGCCTCATCGGCAGTCTTCCTGTCAATGCCCTTGCGCATGAGCATGAAACGGATTTTCTGAGCGCCCCAGCCGGAAATCGACGCCTTCTCCCGGGCAAAGGCCGAAGCATAACGCAGATCATCCACAAACCGGTCAGAAACCAAAGACGCAACTATCTGTTCCGCAGCATCCTCGTCACCATCCATCGCCTTTAGAGCCTTGGTCTTCATGTCCGCCGTGCAGCACTCCTTCCTGGAGCACTGAGCCTGCAGTCGCCCCAACACCCTCACATACAACTCATTATCCATACTCTAGAAATAAAGGCCAATGTTAAGATAAGCACCAGGCTTGTACTGCTTGCGTGACGCCCAATGGACATCGATTTCAACAGGACCTATGATGGAGTTGTAAGAATACTTGAGACCGGCCCCGAACACACCCTTAGTCTTGTCAACATGTCCGAAATCCTTAATCTCAGCGACAGTAACAGCATAGTTGAACATCGCCGTAAGGTAATTGTTCTTGAACAACTTGAAACGGAAATCAGTACGCGCTATAGCAAGGAAATTCGCACATGCCGTAGCATAGTTGATTCCGGCAAAAGTCATCTGCTGGTCAAGATATCTGCCCGGAATCGCACCGCCCATGACATTGACATAAGGCAAAGTCGGATCACCTCCGAAGAGATAACGCGCCTGCAGAGAAGGAATAATCGCGAGCGCACCCCTCGTCTGAGCCACCGCCTTCACATCGAAGGTCAATGAATGGAAAGGATCCACATGATAATTGGTTCCATGGAAAATCCATTCATAGCCAATTCCGAGAGTGAAGCCCCTCGTAGGGAAATAACCATCATCGAAAGTATCAGCCCTCATATTGCCGAACACTGACTGATAATTATTTGTAAGATGTCCGAAATCATAATCTCCGGAGACCTTGTCAGTCATCGCGGAATTAAGCTTGAAATAATTGTTTCTGATACCCGCCCTCATATCGAACCTCCTCCAACGGATATTCGAAAGGTAGATTTCCTGCATCATATTGAAATAGGCCACCTTATAGTCACTGGTACCAAGTTTGAACTGATTACGGTCAGTCCACTTGAAAAGCAAAGAGGCATTCAGAGTAGGCCCCTTAGGCGCCATCAGATAGAAATGAGCCTTGCCATAAGGATTTGTACCCACCTTTCCGGTAAAATCGACTGCAGGTCCCTGAAGCCTATGGACATTCAGACCGAAATTCAGCAACACCGAGACAATCTCCTCAGAATCAAACCTTCCACCGACTCCGAACTGATGGACAGGACCGCGCTTGCAATGTATCATGAGACCGAACGGCTCACTCTTCCCGACCAGTTCATAAGTCACGTAATCGAAGGCATTGGTACCGAAAATAATCGCCACAGCATCCTCAATGGCACCTTTTCCGATTGTCTGGTTCGGTCTTATGCCAATCTTTCCCATAAGGTAGCGGGACTCCTTGTCAGACACGCCGGTAATCTCCACTCTCGAAATCCTCACCGGCTCGGAATTGATGTCAATCGCCCTGCGGTTGTGAAGTTCCGTACGGAAAGGACCTATCAATGCTTTCAGGCTGTCCAGTTTGTCAATCTGTGTCAATGCTGCCTCATAGCCCCTGTCAATGATAGTACTGATGCTCCTGTCGTCGAAACTCATCATCGTAAACTCATCCAAACTAGGCTTGATGGTCACGTCAGGAATCCCCACATTCTTCTCATACGACTCCCTGCCGAGCATGTCCACACCCTGAGAAATGATATCTCCAAGGTTATTGAGACCGGAATAATCACGGAAACCGGACGAAAGGTCCACACCAATGATAATGTCCGCGCCCATGGCCTTCGCAATATCGGTAGGATAGTTGTCCCTCATGCCTCCGTCCACCAGCACCATTCCATCAGTCTTCACAGGAGCAAATACTCCCGGTATCGACATTGTCGAACGCAGTGCCGTATTAAGTTTGCCCTCATACCAGATTTTAGGCTTGGCAGTAACCATTTCAGTAGCCACGCACACGAACGGGATAGGCAGTTCCTCGAACGACATATTGTCCTGATAACCTACTGTAAGCGAACTGAATATATTATTCACATTCTGTCCGAAAGCAAAGCCGGAAGGCAAACTGCCGAGCAGATTATCCCTCACGACTCTAGTGGCATCCTCACCCTTGGCCGCGCCAAAATGAATCTGGTCATATTTCCTTTCAGTGCCGGTATATTGGACATTCTCCTCCATGCGCTCCACATAGTCCTTCTTGGCATAATAGAACGGGAACGAGAGAAGAATCTTCTCCTTGTACTTGCTTGTAGCGTATGAGATGTAGTCGCGCGGCACCTTGTCCGTCAATGCCACATCCCAGTCAAAGGACCTGAGGATGGAGTCCATCTGTTCCGGCTGATAGCCAAGGGAATACAGAGAGCCTATCAGACCTCCCATGCTGGTTCCGAGCACCACATCGACAGGAATTCCCAATGAGTCCAGACACTTGATGACTCCGATGTGGGAGGCGCCTTTCGCCCCGCCTCCGCTCAAGACCAATGCAACTGTAGGCCTCTTTTCACGTATCATAGAAAGATAATCCCGCAGAGACTCCAATGAAAGGGAATCGCGGGTTTCGTCAATGCCGGGAACCTGTTTTTCCGGCAGACTGTCCGCAAAGACCGGCATTGACGCACATAAAAATGACGTCAGCGCAGCCAACAATGTCAAAATTCTCCCACGCATAGCCTACAATAAATTAACAGTTAGTCAGATATTCTTATTTGTCACCATGTTTTCCGGCAAGCATACCGCAGGCCGCAAAAATGTCCTCACCCCTCGAAGCACGTATTGTCGATGTGATGCCGGCCTTGTTCAGACGGTCTCGGAAAACCTCCATAACCCCCTCAGGAGAAGACACATATGGGAAGTCAGGAATCTTATGAAACCGGATGAGGTTCACGCGGCATTCCAGACCGGAAAGCAGACGGATAATCCCATCCGCATGACGCTTGTCATCATTGAAACCGGAAAACATCGTATATTCGAAACTTACACGCCTCTGGCCTGTGAAGTCATATTGACGGATAAGCGAAATCACATCTTTCAGCGGATAAGCCTTCTGGACCGGCATCAGTTCGCCACGCTCATCAGGGAAGGGATCATGCATACTGATTGCAAGATGACACCTGGTTTCATCCAGATAGCGCTTGAGATTAGGCAAAACACCTATGGATGAGAGGGTTATACGCTTCGGGCTCCATCCGAATCCCCAGTCGGCAGTAAGAACTTCTATCGCTCTGCGAACATTCTCATAGTTGTCCAACGGCTCGCCCATACCCATAAATACGGTACCTGTAAGGTCAGCAGCCTCATCCACAGATATGAACTGGGAAAGGATATCGGCAGCCGACAGATTGCCATGGAACCCCTGACGGCCTGTCATGCAGAACTTGCAGCCCATCTTGCAGCCGGCCTGAGATGACACGCAAAGCGTCTTCCTGTCCAGTTCCGGAATCATGACAGCCTCAATGCTGCTGGACTCCACCTTTCCGGGATTCTCCCCTTCAATGCCATTCAGTCCGCCCCCGAAAGCGCAAGTCACAGGGAAAAGGTACTTCTTGGTACCGTCCGAGGACTCGCGGCAGTCCGAATAGGCAAGCGCTCCTGTCTCATATTTCTCCGACAACTTCTCCCTTCCCGCCTTGGAAAGGTTCGTCATCTCATCTATTGTCTTAACTTTCTTCTTGTATAGCCACTGGGCAATCTGGCCGCCCGTATAAGACGGCAGCCCGCATTGGACAGCTATTTCCTTCAACTCCCCGGGAGTCTTCCCAAGCAGTTTATATTTAATCACTTCGCTCATAACTCTACAAATTTAACTAATTTTTCATTTCTAATTACTGCGTTTTTTCTATCTTTGTAAAGAATGCGGAATAATCCGCAGATAAGAACAAAAAATAACACATTATGGCTAAAGAAGCAGTAAAAGACGCCGGCGCCCAGGTTGATACCGGGAAACTGAAAGCGCTGCAGGCGACGATCGACAAGATTGAAAAAGACTATGGGAAAGGCACGATCATGAAGCTGGGAGATCAGCCACAATGGGATGAACATCAAGTAATACCGAGCGGCTCCATCGCTCTCGACCATGCTTTGGGAATCGGAGGATACCCTAAGGGCAGAATCATAGAGATCTACGGACCTGAGTCCAGCGGTAAGACCACCTTGGCTATCCACGCTATCGCACAGGCCCAGAAACAGGGCGGAATTGCAGCGATGATAGATGCGGAACATGCCTTCGACCGTTCTTACGCGAAAGCTCTCGGTGTAAATCTGGATACGCTCCTCATATCACAGCCGGACAACGGAGAGCAGGCACTTGAAATCGCCGACAACCTCATCAGGTCAGGTGCCATTGACATCATTGTCATTGACTCAGTCGCAGCCCTTACTCCGAAGGCTGAAATCGAAGGTGAGATGGGTGACAACAAGGTCGGTCTTCAGGCAAGACTCATGAGCCAGGCCCTCAGAAAACTGACCGCAAATATCAGTAAAACAAACACTTGCTGCATCTTTATCAACCAGCTCCGTGAAAAGATCGGAATCATGTTCGGTAATCCTGAGACCACTACCGGAGGTAACGCGCTGAAGTTCTACGCATCAGTACGTATCGATGTGCGCAGGACCACCCAGATCAAGGATGGCGAAGAGGCCCTCGGAAACCGCACCAAGGTGAAGGTCGTAAAGAACAAGATGGCTCCACCTTTCAAGAAGGCGGAATTCGATATCGTTTATGGTGAGGGCATCTCACACACAGGCGAGATTGTCGATCTCGGAGTCGAGTACGGCATCATCAACAAGAGCGGATCATGGTTCAGTTACGGCGACCAGAAACTTGCCCAGGGTCGAGAGGCCACCAAGCAGCTGATTGCAGACAATGCCGAGCTCAGCGATGAAATCGAGGCAAAGATCAGAGAGGCTCTGAAGAACGTCCACGACTAGGCCGGGGCTCTCAGGCATCACTCAATGACACATCTTGAGAGACGCGTTGCTGTCTCCTTGTCGATTATCCCTGCACGTTCGAGGCCGGAAACGGTCCAAGACGAGCGGGGATTATTGTTTCTGTAAAGCACTATGGCATTGGCAGTTCTGAAATCCCGCACATACGGATGCCTGCGGAGCGAATCGGCCGGCATTGACCACAGTCTGAATGGCGCCGGTCTCTTCCTCACCTCTATAAGGTCAGAAAACTTCGCAAACTTCTCTTTGTCAAGGTGATAGATTTCCATGAGCTGCACGATATCAGAGTAGCCGCCCAGCTTTTCCCGATACGACACCATCTTGGACGCAAAATATCCGCCGATGCCGGGAAGAGCGTCGAAAGCAGCCGAATCGGCAACATTGATATCGACAAGGGGTATGTCAATGTATTTTTCCAGCCTTCGGAACAGGGTATCAGACACCACATAAGACTTGGCGAAATCACTCGGTCTCCAGAAGCGGCCTCCCTTTCTGCGGTATGAGTCAATGGATTCCGCCTGCTTCTCCGTGAATCCCAGACGGCACAAGTCAGACACTGAAACCGTATTCGGGTTAAACCTGAATGATTCGTAAGTACGTGGCGTAAACGTCCCTATCACCTTCTCCGCCTGTTCCGGACGTTTGGCATAATGCCTTTCGGTCCGTGTAATTTTCCGTTCCTTGTCAATGCCGGGACGACGGCCTCCGTAGACTTTCTCCGCCGGACTTTCAATCACGTAAACCGTATCCGGAGCGGTCGCGCCGGACAAAATCTTTAGCGTGGCAGCCCTGTGCACGAACAAGGCTGTCTGATAACCGATTATCAGAAATGCAAGGGCAATCGCCCCTGTTACAAATGATGCGGAAACACGTTGTTTCCTTTTCTGTTCAGACATTGTCTTTCCAAGCCACCCGCCCTGAAAAGATACATTACATTGACCTCCGGTATCCTCTTCCGGATGTCAGTTATTCTTCGTCTTCGTCGTATTTGGACTCCTTGCGCTTGCGTGCAGGTGCACCCGCAACGACTATTACGATTTCGCCCTTCGGCTCATGCTCACGGAACCAATCCGCCACCTCTGTCAATGTTCCCCTGCGGTGTTCCTCATGGACCTTGGATATTTCCCTTGCCACCGAACACTCCCTGTCAGGACCGAAGAACTCGGCAAACTGCTCCAGAGTCTTGACAAGACGATAAGGAGACTCGTAAAAAATCATTGACCTTGTCTCCTCGGAAAGCGCCTTCAGCAAAGTCTGGCGTCCTTTCTTCACCGGAAGGAAGCCTTCGAAACAGAATCTGTCGCATGGAAGTCCGGACGAGACAATCGCCGGGATACATGCTGTTGCTCCAGGAAGTGTCTGTACTTCAATGCCTTCCGCCGCGCATGTCCTGACCAGCAGGAATCCGGGGTCCGAAATTCCTGGAGTTCCGGCATCGCTGATGAGAGCCACGTTCAGACCTGCAAGAATCCTGTCCTTGATGACGGAAGCGGTCTGATGTTCATTGAATTTATGATGTGACTGAAGCTTGCCATGAATGTCATAATGCTTCAGCAGTACAGAACTGGTCCTGGTATCCTCCGCCAGAATCAGATCCGCCTCCTGAAGGACTTTCACGGCCCTGTAGGTCATATCTTCGAGATTTCCGACAGGTGTCGGAACGATGTATAGTTTTCCTGTTGTCTCCATTCTCTATCAACACGTAATCAGCTGTTCTGACGTATCTTACGCCTTACAGCCATCATAAACCTGTGAACATTGTCCGAATAAATATCCCACTCAGGGAATGTCTCCGAAAGATATTCCACCGCCTTTTCCAATGTAGGGAATGAATTTATGCGGTTCACCACATCCTGGAACAGCATCGAGTCGTCACGGAACAGGCTGCAGATGAACAACACCCTATCATTGAGGGAAATAGCGCTTCTGACGTCCTTCACTTCCGAGCCCGGAATATCGGTGTACCACCTTGGCTTGTCAGGCCTTGAGTCAATGACAGCCTTGTGGACTCTGGCAGCATTGACATCATTCAATGTCCTGGACACAGGCTTCTTGGCGGCTGCAGGCTTCGATTCTCCCCAGAGTTCCCCGAATACGCTTTCAGGCGCATCCTCTTCCGCAGCAGGAAGGTCCCCGACGGCAGTCTCAGACGCAGCAGGAATTTCCGTACCGGCATTGGCCTCAGGCTCAGCAGTCGTCTCCGGTTCAGCCTCAACTGCGGCACCCGGCATGTCCTCTTCAGGGATTTCAGGCTGAGGCTCCTCCGGAACGGCTTCCGCAGACCTCTCTTCCACAGCAATGATCTCAGGCGCCGTTTCTTCCTGTACCGCCTCCGAAATCTCCGGCAAAAAATCTTCATGAACGAGTTCTATATGTTCGGCCACTTCACCATTCTCTTCAGAATCAGAGGTTTCCGTTCCGTTATATTCCGCTATGAGCTTTTCCATCACGGCTATCTTTTCCTTAAGTTCGGACAGGCCGCGCTCAAGTTCAGCCAACAATTCCTTCTGGTTGTCCATTTTCCGCAAGGTTACAAATTACACAGTTCATGTTCCGCATGTACGGAACACATATCACACAAAATTACGTTTTAATTGCGACAATCGGAATAGCAGCATGGAAAACTCTGAAAAAATCTTGCCCCGACATGAAAATCACCCGAAAAATTTTCCGGACGCATGAAAAAATGTTAAATTCGCAGCCTATTCAATCAAAAGCCATGTATTCAGAAAACCCTATAAAATCAGGCTGCATAGAAGTGATATGCGGTTCAATGTTCTCAGGCAAGACCGAGGAACTCATTAGAAGACTGAAAAGAGCACAGTTCGCCAACCAGAAAATAGAGATATTCAAGCCTGCTGTTGACAAGAGATATTCTGACATGGACGTCGTTTCCCATGACCTCCACAGCATCCCATGCACCCCGGTAAAGGACGCGGCAAAGATGCTTGAATGTTCGGATGAGACACAGGTCGTCGGCATTGACGAGGCCCAGTTCTTCGGCGAAAACCTCATCGAGGTGGCCCAGACACTTGCAGACAAGGGTAAAAGAGTCATCGTGGCAGGTCTTGACACCGACTTCATGGGCAAGCCTTTCGGTCCTATCCCGGGTCTCATGGCCATCGCGGAGGATGTCCAGAAAGTCCATGCCATCTGCGTGAAATGCGGCAATCTTGCCAACCATTCGCACCGTCTGTCCAAGAGCCATAAGCTTGTGCTTCTCGGAGAAAAAGACATCTATGAGCCTTTGTGCCGCCAATGCTACAATGAGGCTATGGCTCAGGAGAACAAGGAAAGCGAGGATTAGAGTACCAGACCGGAAGCCTTGTTCCAGGACAAGGTCTTGTAGAACTCGTCCAGTTCTGAATTTCCGTCAGCCGGAAGGTACATGCTCAGGCCGCAATGCGTTCTGATATCGAAATTTATGAAGGTGTCCGTTGCCGCGTTATATAACACGCAATCGGACATCGCTTTGTTATAGTCAGCCATATCCGCCTCCGGAATACCGCTCTGGCGGAGGATGTCAGTCAAGTCGTAGAACCAATGTTTCCTCGCGCGGAAATAGCCCTGGACATTGGCGGCATTGACAAGGGAAATCTGGTTGCGGTACTTGGAAAACAGCGACTTGCAAGACTCTGCCAGCACGTCCAGACGGGTACAGTCTATCATTGATATTGTCAATGACCTGTAAATCGGGTCATCCTGATTCTTATAGTGCCGGTAGGAGTCTTCGCAGAGGTTGTAAAGGTCCGGCACGACCGGCTTCAAGACTCTCTGTGTCAATGTCGTATAGTCGCAAAGTCCGTCTTCCAGCACCTCCGCCTGCGAGAAAACGAGTTTGTCGCACTTGTCTTTCAACGCATAGGCCACCTCGACGCAGCCCATCAGGCAAGCGTCAATGATAATGTAATCAAATTTCATCGGCAGTGCCTGCGCGAAAGTCTCGATTTCCATTTCATAGGTATTCCTGCTCGTAATATTGTCAATGCCAATGCTTTTCACCCTTGGCATCGAACCATCAGAGTTCGGGTCAATGTAAGGGACAGCCTGAAGTCCGGCGGTACCTGCCGTAATCTTGCCCGTAGAATAATAGCCTGATGGCAGCCATCCGCTTCCATGTGACGAGAAGACCATTCCGTAACTTGCATGAGGATAGAGTCCTTTCACGGTTTCCAGAACGTCGGTCATGGTAGATGCCGACACAGCTTCGTCCGTTTCAGGCCAGGTTTTAAGGGTATCCGAAATCACTTTCCCCCATCCGTCCGCGGAAAGCCTTATAAGATATGATGGCGTTCTGTCCGTGTATCTTCCTGTCTCTGACAGCCTTCTGGAATAAACCAGAACCGCCTTTGACATTGACCCTACCAACGGGAGATAGCCGGATTTTATATCATTGACATCATCCTCAAGGGCAGCACACAGGGAGTTGAATCCGGCGGAATACAGGATCATCACCTGCGCTTTTTCGGGCGTCACGTCCCTCACCGGTGTTGTCCCCTTGTTTCCCGGCATGTCATCAAATGTCTTGTCACACGCCACCGCCGACAACATAAGCAACGATGCCAATGCCGCCCATATAATATTGACCTGTTGTCTCTTTCCTCTCATAGTCTTTATCTTCGCAGGTGTCTGAAATCTTAGCTTCCCCATGGTAAACTTTTGTCGTTTCCAAACGCTCGACTTGCAAATATAACAAATTCTCAGATATCCCAAGCGGATAGTTTCATCTCAGGAGCAAAATAATCAGATACCACTGTCATCCTTTCTCGGATGATGTTCCAGAATGTCGTTCTGCCAGGTTGTGCTGTCCAGATGGGTGTAGATTTCCGTTGTGAGAATGCTTTCATGTCCGAGCATTTCCTGGACGACACGCAGGTCGGCTCCGCCTTCGATAAGGTGTGTCGCAAAGGAGTGCCTGAAGGTGTGCGGAGATATTTCTTTGGTTATCCCCGCCAGCATGGCCTGTTTCTTCACCATGTTGAAAACGGATATGCGGCTGAGCTGCCTGCCGGATTTGTTCAGGAAAAGAATGTCTTCTGACTTCGCATCCGCGGGCTCCGGACGGACCGCCAGATATGCTGTAACGGCCTCTGCTGCAGGGTCACCCATAGGAACGACACGTTCTTTGTTGCCCTTTCCGACCACCCTGACGAATTTCTCTTGCAGATAGATATTTGAGATTTTCATGTCGGACACTTCCGTGACTCTGAGTCCGCATCCGTAAAGCAGTTCGAGGATAGCCCTGTCGCGTACGCCGCCCCACTTGGATTGGTCAACGGAGTTCATAATGTCATTGACTTCATCAATGGAGAGCACCGAGGGGAGGTAGCGGCCGATTTTGGGTGCGTCAATGCCGTCGCACGGATTTTCCGCAATGACGCCGTCTATCTGAAGCCAGCCGAAGAATGACCGGAGCGAGCTGAGAATCCGGGCCTGCGTCCTGCCAGTTATCGCCGGTCCTTCGTTAGGGTCAATGCGGGTGCCAAGGTATTGCCTGATGTTCTCGCCCGCGGTTTTTTCCAATGTCACTCCGGGACCGGACTCCGAATCAAGCCATGACGCGAATTCCTTCACGTCCGAACTATATGAGTTATAAGTATTTAAGGACATACCACGCTCCAAGCGAAGGTATGTCCTGAAACCTTTGATATATTCCTCGGTAGAATTATACATATCGAATAGTGATTACGGAATCATCAGATTCCGGCCGGAGAACAGCGAAGCGCTGGCCTCGAGCGGTGGTGCGCACGTAGGCCCACTCCCCCATAATGGGGGCCGGGGGGGGATTAAAGGGCACTATATTTATGACAGTATTCCAGCATCTGGCCCATGTAGTCGTCAGGATAAACGACCTCGTAATCCACGACCTTGCCATCCTTCTCTACCGGCACGATATCCGGATTCACGAAACCGCCATAAGGCTTGAGACCGAGAGCAGCATAACGTGTCAGAACCTCCTTGTGAAGTTCAGGATCCACATCGACAGCATACTTCATGATAAGATTCTTGCCGGCCTCGTAGTCACCCTCGGACTTGATTCGCTGAATCTCAGCCAGAAGTTTGCCGAACAAACCACGGAGCGCCTCATAATCATTGACAACAAAATAAGTCTTGCCGCCCTTGACCTTCTTCTCGATGACATTGTCCTTCATGCCCTGCTCGTAGCACCAAGCAGCGATGAGCTGACGGTTCTGCATGTGCGCCTCAGTTATCTTGCGGCCGAGTTCAATGCGGGTGAGCTGTGTCATGAGACCGTTGCGGATGTAGTTCGCATAATGAGGTTTGTATGCCTCCGCTGAAATGATACCAAGTTCAACGAGCTTAGGGTCAGCGATATAATAGAGTCCAAAGAGATCTGCTCTGGCCTCCTCTAGGGCAGAAGAGTACTCGCCCATTGCAGAAGTTGACACGCCCGGAAGAAGCTGTCCTGAACCATGTCCGAGGCACTCGTGAAGGTCAGTGTGAATCTCGTCAGCATACGCGCCATACTTCTTCATCATTGACTTTTCCTCATCAGAATAAGCGAACTCCTCGAGCACTGACTTAGGCGACTCGTTGGCCGCAGCGTCATAGGCGTGAGTAATATTGGCAATAGTCACTGACTTCGAGCCGTGCTCCTTGCGGATCCAGTCCGCGTTCGGGAGGTTGATTCCGATAGGAGTTGCAGGGTAGCAGCCGCCACCGAGGCAGGTCACGTCAATGACTTTAGCGGAAACACCCTTCACGCTCTTCTTCTTGAAACGAGGGTCGATAGGAGCATTGTCCTCAAACCACTGCGCGTTCGAGCTCAGCACTTCAGTACGGGCTGAAGCGGCAGAATCTTTGACATTGACAACAGACTCCCAGTAAGCTTTTCTTCCGAGAGGGTCGTTGTAGTCCTCCACGAAACCGTTGGTGAAGTCCACGATGCCGAGGGTGTCATTGACCCAAGTGATATTATACTGGTCCCAAAGTTTCAGGTCGCCGGTCCTGTAATATCCCTGAAGCTCAGATATTTCCTTCTTCTGAGTCTCATTCTCAGCCACGGCCTTTGCTTTCTCGAGCTCCTCGCAAATCTTCTCCAATGCCGGTCCGTAGATGCCGCCGACTTTCCATGCTTCCTCGCGGATGACGCCGTCTGCGCCCTTCACAACCTTCGTGTTGAGACCATAGGAAATAGGTCTAGGGTCGTTCGGGTCAATGATACCTGCGTAGTATTTTTCGACTTCGTCTCTGGTCACGCCTTCGTAGAAATTGACTGAAGAAAGTGCCACGATATCGCCCTCGCTTGCAGATGAGCGTCTGTACGGATACAGGTCAGGTGAATAAATCACAGGGAGGATGGCCTCACATTTTTCGCCCTCGCCTACAGCTTCCATGATGGAGCGGAAGTATTCCTGGCTGCACTCAGGGAAGAATTTCTCTTCTCCGTAATGGTGATGGATACCGCTGCTGAAGAACACGCGCTTGATATATGTCATCAGCTGTCCGAACTCCTTGGTGGTCCTGTCACCTTCATAGCATTCCACGATGTTCTGGAGGACTTTGCGGACTGCCAGGTTTTCTTTGCAGTTCTGGTCCCAGTAGATGTCCCAGCCGTACTTCGCTGCTTCGCTCAGATGATAGATGTATTCTTTCTGCTGGAGCGACAGCTTTTCCCATCCAGGAATCTGGTAACGCATAATTTTCACGTCTGCAAATTCATCGATGAGATACTTGAAGTTCTCGTCTGCTGACTTGCTTCCATTGCCGCATGATGTTACGGCAGCGGCTGATGCCAATGTCAATAGCATTTTGGTAATGTTTTTCATATAATCTATAAAGTGTTTGTGTATTCAATGCCAGTCGGTTACGGCTGTTGTTCCGGCCTGATTGCCAGAGGTACCATCCAGTCTCAGTGGTTTCAGTCCCGTAGCGTTCACGATGTCCGGTGGTCTTCCGTAACTTGCAGACATCAGAGCCTTCAGAACTGTGCCCCTGCCGATTGTCAGAGGTTCACTACGTCAGACTTGTATATCACGTGGTAGTCGGTACTATCCGCGTCGAGAACAAACATCTGGTAGCTGTTTCCGCCAGGATATACTCTCACGACGATATGGCCCCACGGCTTGAACTTGCTCCACAGTTCCTCTCCGAGTTTCTTCCTCGACTGGTCCACTGTAATGTAATAGTCTCTGTCGCCTCTCCATACCTGCGGGTCGCAAATTCTTGTCATCGTGGATACGACCGGATGATTCTCGCTACGTGCATCAATGATAATGACTTGCGGGGACAATGTCTGGAGGAAGAACGCGTTGCAGGTGTCGAAATATCCGTGGTGGTTCGCCTTCATAACCGTCACCTTTCCGCAGACCTTAGCCACCGGAGTCTCGAAGTCCCTTTCCTGTGACTTGTAAATCGGCCAGTTACCTCCCGAGAGATCTCCGCCATTGTAGTACGAGAATTTTCCGTAACGCAGTCTGATCGCGCAAGAGTTCATGTTTTCGTCGAAGAGTCCCGTGTCTCCGCTATACATTTTCTCGGACTTGGTTCCCCTTCCGGTCCACACTTCCCCATTGGCCGCCAAGTTCCTGATTTCAAATTCCTTGGCGTATGGTTTAGGATTATGGACCATCGTGAACTGTTTCCTGCTTCCCACCTGGAATTTTTCTGCGACTGTTCCGTGCTGTGCAATATAGTTCACGAAGTTAATGTAATGTGGCATGAAGCCCTTGTCGGCATTGAGCACCTTCTGTTTTGACGGAAAATCATATTCAGGATATGCCCTGTCAACGAATTTGTTGAAGTGGATTTTTTCTCCTACCAATGTCATTCCTGACAGGTCGTATCCGTGTGTGCCCGGCAGAGCATCCTTTATAGTTCCGATATGATCATTATGAAGATGCGTAACCATCGCATAATCAAGGTTTTCCTTATCCGGCAGCTGTTTCAGGAAATGCTTTATATATATCGCCTGCCATTCGCCCGGTTTCTTGGTTGCATCAGGGTGCTGGGTATCTTTTGCCTTGGCATTGTCTCCAGCATCAATCATCATAGTAGTTCCGTCCGGCATGATTATCAACGCCGCATCGCCACGTCCGGTAGCGATTGTGTGGATGTCCAGATAACCTTCCTTCCATTCCGGCAGATATTCCGGATTCTGCCCATAGGCCATTGCCGCACTCATCAATGCGGCCAAGAATAAAATTCCTTTTTTCATCTGTTATTTCGTCCTATCGTTTCTAGGCCGGCATTTTCCTGCCAGCGACACGATACATCTTACAAAAATAAACATTTTGCGGAATATTCAAGCGGTTGGCACGCGGAAAAGATACCATAGCCGGCATTTGTGATTGTCCAGTTCCGGTAGACAGGAGTGACTTACTGATTCGGGATGACGCGGATTAAAGGATTATTACTGGTGTAAGTGATCATCCCGTAGACGAATAGAGAACAAAACGGTGTAAAAAACGGCCTGATTTTACCCCGTTTGTTCAAATTTTTCAAAACGGTGCAAAAAATGACGTTTTCTTACACCGTTTTCCAATGCGGGGCATCTGAATGGGACGAATTCCGGCAGGCGGGACGACGCCACGGCCATCTTTGTAACACATTGATAATCAAGCATCATTTATTTTAAGCGTGGATTTCCGATGATTTTTTGGCCACTAATCCACACCGAATTTCATAACTCCTTAAAAAACAAACCATTGCAAAAATCAATGTGGCACCGTCCCGACAGTAGGAGCGACTACGGAAACGCTTACAAGATAACAATAGTCCAGCCAACACTGAACCGCGGAGACACTTGCAGCAAAACAACGGGGAATGATTGTTGATCAAAAATATTTATTTACCTTTGCAAGGTTGTGTGAATAAGAAAGGCAACAAGTAGAAGCAGGCACCCCTTTTAGGGAAAGGATGCCTGCTTTTATTTGTCATACACTACCTAAATAATGTATTGCGAATATACAATTATTTTCAAGAATCACAAACAGACTATTCCCCCGTTCCCGCACACATACGACGACAAACGGATGCTGATTTCTCAACATCCGTTTTCTTGGTAGCGGGGGAAGGACTCGAACCTCCGGCCTCCGGGTTATGAGCCCGACGAGCTACCAACTGCTCTACCCCGCGATTTGATTGGATTACAAAGGTACGCATTATTTTCTAATCTGCAAACTTTTTTAACATTTTTTACAAAAAAGTTTGAATAATCCCCCTAAAACCCATAAAACATGTGGTTCATAGAACGCAGAACCTACTACTTCTTGCCGGTCAGGACCATGAACGTCACGGCAACCAGAGTAATGACAACGCCCACAATAACATTGACAGTAAGCGACTCTCCGAAGAAGATTGTACCGACGGCTATCGCGGTCACAGGCTCGAACACACCGAGAACAGAAGTGCGGGTCGCACCGATGATACGAGTCGCGATGGCAAGAGTCAGCAGCGAAACAAGAGTCGGGAAAATGGCAAGACCGATGATATTGAACCAGCAATACCAGCCGTGGATGCCGGTCATCAGACCGCCGCCACCTATGAAATTATGCACGAGGAACACCACGGAACCGATAAGAAGCGCATAGAAAGTCAAGAGATGGTTGGAAACGGTACGGAGACGACGGCTCCGGTTCACCACTACAAGATAAAGGGCATAGGCCAATGCCGAACCGCCGGCAAGAAGAAGACCCACTGCATTAAGGGAGACATTGCCGGAAGGGCGGCTGAGAATCACCACTCCGACAAACGTCAGGAAAATAGACACCCAGACCTGCCATGTCGGATAGACCTTGAGGAAAACCATGATGAAAGCCACAAGAACCGGATAAAGGAAAACAATAGTCGTGGCAAGACCGGCAGGGATATACTTATAGGAAAGGAACAGCAACATGCTGCTCAGCGCAAAAAGGACACCCAGAATACACAAACGGACAAACTGAGGCCTGTTGACCTTGAAAGTTTCCTTCCTCAGAAGCAGCCAGACACCGAGAATCAGACACGCTACAAGATAACGGAAAGAAAGCATTGAATCTACCGAAACACCCATCTGCAGAAGAGGTTTCGCAAAAAGAGGATTGAGACCATAAGTGACACCGGTAATGATTCCTGCAGCGAATCCCCATACCATATTACCGGAAACCTTTAACTTGTTTGCCATAAATCACGAATAAGCCGCCATCGCAAAAACGATGACGGCAACCTGCATAAGAATTAATTAGTAATATTCATCACAAAGACACGAAATTGACCAGACCGGTAATATCCTCCCTGGAGAACGAACGCTGGTCACCCGTAGAAAGATTCTTGACATTGACCATTCCCGCAGCAGCCTCATCACTGCCATTGATTGAAACGAAAGGAATACCCTTCTTGTCAGCATAGTCAAACTGCTTCTTCAGCTTGCTCTGGTCAGGATAAATCTCGCAAGAGACACCAGCCTCACGCAAACTCTTCACGACAGGCACGATATACGGAAGCACTGAAGCATCCATATTGGCAAAAAGCACTGAAGCAGAACCGGCAAGACCCTTAGGGAACTTGTCCAGACCCTTGAGGACATCATAAATACGGTCAGCACCGAAAGAAATTCCGACACCGGACATGCCAGGCAGACCGAAAATACCGGTAAGATTATCATAACGGCCACCGCCACAGATACTTCCGATAGCAAAATCCAGAGCCTTCACCTCGAAAATCGCACCCGTATAATAATTCAGACCGCGGGCAAGCGAAAGATCCATCTCCACCTTCTGGGAAACACCGGCATTGTCAATGAAACCGAACAACTCGGCAAGCTCGTCAAGACCCCTGAGACCCTCCTCCGAAACAATACCGGAAGCAGACTCCCCTTTCATCAGACGCCTCATGACCTCAATCTTCTCCGCAGTCTCACCCTGAAGCAAGAGAACAGGCTCGATAACGGCTACCGCCCTGTCATCCAGACCCTTCTCACGCATCTCAGCCTCAACCGCCTCAAGACCAATCTTATCCAGTTTGTCAATGGCAACAGTAATATCAGTAACCTTGTCTGGATAACCGCAAATCTCAGCGAGACCGGTAAGCACCTTACGGTTATTGATCTTTATGGCAACATTGATTCCGAACTTGGTGAAAACAGTATCCACAATCTGGACAAGCTCAAGTTCATTGAGCTGGGACTTGCTGCCGATAACGTCAGCATCACATTGATAGAACTCGCGATAGCGACCCTTCTGCGGCCTGTCCGCACGCCAGACCGGCTGAATCTGGAAACGCCTGAACGGGAACGCAATCTCATTCTGATGCTGGACCACGTACCTCGCGAAAGGCACGGTCAAATCGTAGCGCAACCCCTTCTCGCACACAGACATGGCAAGCTTGTTACTGTCAATGCTGCCGTCCTCATTCCTGTAATTGTCAATGTCAATACCCTTGAACGCATCACCGCTGTTCAAGACCTTGAAGAGCAATTTATCCCCCTCATCGCCATATTTTCCAAGAAGAGTAGAAAGATTCTCCATCGCAGGAGTCTCTATCTGAACATAACCATAGGTCCTGTAAACAGAACGGATTGTGTCGAAAATATAATTCCTTGCGGCCATCTCTTCCTGGCCGAAGTCCCTTGTTCCCTTAGGTATAGACGGTTTCTGTGCCATATCTTAAAATTGCAATATTGCTGGTGTTAATTCTTTGTTAATAATCTACAAAATTAGGAATAAATATAGTGATAATCAATACTATTTTTTACCTTTGTGTAGGGCGGAGGCCAATGCCGACAAGGCATCCTGCGCCACGAAACAGAACATTTACAAACAAAATATTTTGATAGCATGAAAGACTTTATCAAAATGACATTGGCCGTAATCTGCGGCCTTTTCATAATGGGAATCATCGGTTCATTCCTATTCTTCGGCTTCGTCGGAGCCCTGGCTACATTGGGAAGCAGCACCCCGGTTCTTCCACGCTCAGGAGTACTCGACATGAACCTCAGCAAGATTTCATTGACAGAACAGACACAGGAAGCAAACCCGATGTCACGCCTGCAGGGAGACGAGACAACACCTACAGGACTCTGGGACGCAGTCAGAAGCATTGAAGCAGCAGCTGCAGACCCTTCAGTCCAATACATATTTCTCCGTCCGGAAGGACTCCAGGGCGGCCTCGCACAGATAGAAGAACTCCGCCAGGCCATCTCAGACTTCAGGAAAAGCGGAAAAGCAGTAGTCGCATACATTGAAAATCCGACCACCGGAGCATACTACCTCGCTTCAGCGGCAGACAAAATATACATGGGCAAATACTCAGGCGGCAGCAGCATGATGACAGGAGTCGGCACCCAGCTCATATTCCTGAAAGACCTTCTCGACAAGTTCGGAGTCAACGTCCAGCTCATCCGCCACGGAAAATACAAGTCAGCCGGCGAGATGTATATAAAGAACAAGCCAAGCGACGAGAACCTCGAGCAGAACCAGGTAATGATAAACTCCATCTGGAACAACATCGCAGACAAGATCTGCGAAAGCAGAGGCATCACAAAGGACAGACTCAACGCCCTCATCGACAACCTCGAACTTTGCTCACCTGAAGATTTCCTGAACGCATCACTCGTGGATGAACTCCTCACCAAAGAAGACCTCCGCGACAGACTCACAGCACTGGCAGTAGAAGATAACTACGAGGATGTCAAGATGATACCTTTCACAGACTACTTCATGGTACAGTCGACACAGGCAACTCCATCAGCTAAGAAAAACATCGCCATCGTCTTCGCGGAAGGTGAAATCATCGACGGCAACGGCAAGCAGAATGTCGCAGGCGACCGCTTCGCATCCATCCTCGCTGACGTCAGAAACGACGACAACATCAAGGCCGTTGTCCTCAGAGTAGCCTCCCCAGGCGGAAGCGTCCTCGCCTCAGAAAAAATCAAGAATGAAATCGACCTCCTCCGCAAAGTGAAGCCGGTCATCGCATCTTACGGTGACTACGCAGCATCAGGAGGATACTGGATATCAAACAGTTGCGACAAGATTTTCTCAGACGCATCGACATTGACAGGTTCCATCGGCGTCTTCAGCATGATTCCTGACGTCAGCAAAACCGTAAAGAACGTGCTCAATGTCAATGTTACTCCGGTCGGTTCAAGCCGCCACAGCGACATGTTCTCCATGATGAGACCGCTCGACGCACAGGAAACCGCATACATGCAGAAATCCGTCAACAACATCTATGACGCATTCCTGAAGAACGTCTCAGAAGGCAGGGACATGACCACGGAAGCAGTCGACAACATCGCCCAGGGCCGCGTATGGACCGGTTCAGACGCCATCAAGATCGGCCTTGTCGATGAAATCGGAACTCTTTCGGATGCAGTAAGATACACTGCCATCGCAGCAGGAGACGCAGAACTCGGCAACTGGGGCATCACATGCTACCCTAAGCCTCAGACACTTGTAGAAATGCTGATGGAGACATTGACAGGCTCCACAAGCGTCCTCGCCAACACTCCTTTCGAGTCCATCGAGAAAGCCTACAGAAACTGGAACTGGAATTCATCCGAAAAGATTTATGCCAGAATGCCTTACGTAGTTACAGTTCAATAACGACAACAGAATCGGTGGTCGGTGAAGCCTTCACAGCCTCATCGGTCCTGCAATAAAACCTGCCGGAAGCATAGCCGCAAACACCAGCGACATGTTCTCCGGCATCTTTCGTTTCATCATACCCCTTGTTCAGATGCGGAGCGACAATGACCAGAGCCTCAGCCTTCTCGTCAATGCTGAGTTTCATATCCTTAAACAAGTCGCTCAATTTCTTACGTCCCTTCGTGCCTATCGGCCTCATCCAATCGCCGTTGCGCCAATTCCGCAAAAGGAAGGGAAAGGTCAATGCTGCACTGTCAGCCGAGAATGCGCCTGCTGCAGCCAGTTCCTTGACACGCCCCACACCACCACGGGCAATGTTTTCCACTCTGACATTGACCGTGACCGAAGCAAATTCATACGTTCCCGGACCGGGAACGACAGCACACACGTCGTTCTCCCGAATCTCGCCCAATGTCTGGAAAGGCAGCCCGAAAGATGTAGTTTTCTTCTTCACAACTATATGATTATCAGTAGTTACAATCCTGTAGTCCTGGCTTACAAACTCACGGCCAGAGAAGATTTCCCCCTTACGGACAAGACGGATTATCGGATCAAGCTGACGGTCCCGGAATCCGAACGGCTCCAGAAGCCGGTACAGGACATATTCCCAATGCGCATCCTGCCTGAGCAGGCTGACATTGACACGTAAAAACTCTCCGGGCAGCGGACTGGCATTGACCTTGGCCGCAGCAGCATTGAAATAATCGTCGGCGATAGCATTTTCCTGGGCGAAGGTGCCCATTTCGCGGGAGAAGGTCCGCAGAAACGACGGGTTGATGCTCTCGAAAAGCGGAAAAACCAGGTTGCGGATCTTGTTCCTTTTATAGATGGTTTCAGCGTTGGTGAAGTCCTCGTGCCAGGTCAATGACGCCTGACGCGCAAATCCGGTAATCTGTTCACGGGTAAAGCCGAGCAGCGGACGGAACAGCCTCACTCCTGCGAGTCCATCACTGCTTACTGCCACCTCGGACATCTCCTTCATACCTGAAATACCACGAAGGCCCGTTCCGCGTAAAAGATTCAGTATCAATGTCTCCGCATTGTCATTGGCATTATGCGCGACAGAAACGCCATAATATCCTTTGTCCTTGCAGAGCCGGGCGAACCAGTCATAACGCAACTCCCTGGCAGCCATCTCGATGCTCATGGAATGCGAGGCCGCATACTCTTCCGTATCGAAATCCGCCTGATGGAACGGCACTCCGGCATCCTCGGCCCATTTCCTTACCAATGAAGCGTCTGAATCGCTATCCTCGCCGCGCAGATGGAAATTGCAATGGGCCACCGCAAAACGAGGATGCAGCATGCTCGAGCGGAAGAGTTCCGCCATGCACATCGAGTCCACTCCTCCGCTCACAGCAAGAAGGGCTGTTTCCCCTTCAGGAAGCAGCCCCTTCAAAATCTTGTCAAATGCTTTCTGCATATCTATCTTTTCCTTGAAGCAATCGTATATGAGAAGCCGAAAGCCAGGGACTCCTTGAACTGCAACATCTTGCGTCCATTGGGATATTTCTTCAGAGTCTTGTCTGTCTTCACCAGCACCTTGTCATCATATATGAGGTTCGTCGTCATTGTCAATGAGAAATACTTAGCTATCTTCCAGTCGAATCTGTTATCCCAGTTCACACGGATGTTCTGCGGATTGTCGAGATAGTCGGAGAAGAGTACCAACTGTGAAGTATATTTGAAATTGTCATTGATCTGGAGCTTACCATCTATCTTGATCTGGGCACCAAGCTCGAATCTTGCAGGACGATAAGCGGAGCCGTCAGCTTTGGCATTGACAAAGTTCTCATACGCGGTCTTTTCCGACCCGGTCAGATTGGAAACCTGGTCCGATGTCATTTCGTGATACTTGTGATACTCCTTCTTGAGTTCCATACTATATGAGGTTCTCAGAGCCTCGTCTGTCACCACGACAAAACCGCCCGTGACAGGCGCGATGTTTATGGTAAGCCACTTGGTAGGAACCCAGTCGATACCGAGCGCCAAGTTCGTGTAGGCAGGCGACATGAAACCGGATTTATGCTTGCGGTTTGCCTTCCAGTCACTCTTTCCCGGCTGCCAGTCTTCATCCGCACCGGTCGGCTTCGACGGAGTCGGATAATTGTAGCTGTTGGAGAACTGCGACTTGAAGCTGAACTGTGCAGAATAATTCAGCCTCTGGGTTGCCTTGTAACCGAACTTGCCCTCATAATAGATACGGTCATCACTCTTCTGGATGAACGGCTTGTCCTCCGAATAGAGGAAGCCGTAATCCAGCTGGAGACGATTGTTGAAGAAAAGTTCTTCCTTCTTATAGTTTGCCGTAGCATCAATGAAAGACTTGAGAGTCACACTGTTGTAGCCACCGGCCGCCCAGTTCGTAAGGTTGGTCTGACCAAAGTCAATCTTAGTCAGAAGTGAATTTGTCCAATATCTCGGCCTGGGCACCTTAACCTCAGCCTGTGGCGCACCGGCAATTGCCCTTGCAGCCTCTTCAGCGGCTTTCTGTGCATCGGTAATGTCCTGTGCTGATGCCGACATGAATGTAAACATCAATGCCGACAGGCAAAGAAAAACTCTTTTCATTATTTTCATTGACTTTAAAGCAGGAGATGGACTCCTGGAATTAACAAAAGAAGTGCGGAGCCGTACGCGGTTCGGGATTAGTAAGCAATCGCGAACACGACTCTCTCGTGTGAAGGCTTTCCGGAATAGATATCCACACCTTCCTCCTTGCAAACGACAGTATCCACAGGGATGCAGCGGATAGTAGCCTTCGTCTCATCCTTGATCTTCTGCTCGGTCTCGGCAGTGCCGTCCCAATGGCAGAGAAGGAATTTGCCCTGAGTGATCTTCTCCTTGAACTCCTCCCAAGAATCGCATTTCTCGATGCGGCTCTCACGGAAGTCGACAGCCTTCTGGTAGATATTCTTCTGGATATCAGCAAGAAGCTCCTCAATATATTTGTCAATGCCTTCAAGTGAGACTGTGTTCTTCTCCAAAGTGTCACGACGGTGAACCTCGACAGTGTCATTCTGAAGGTCACGTGCACCGATGGCAAGTCTTACAGGAACACCCTTCAACTCCCACTCGGCGAACTTGAATCCTGGTCTGAGAGTGTCTCTGTCATCGATCTTGGCAGTATGTCCGGCTGCCTGGAGGGCTGACTTGATCTGATTCATCTTCTCGAGGATGGCTGCGTGCTCCTCGGCTGTCTTGTAAATCGGAACCATAACGACCTCGATAGGTGCAAGAGCCGGAGGAAGGACAAGACCGTTGTCATCACCGTGCGCCATGATCAATGCTCCCATGAGACGGGTAGAAACGCCCCACGAAGTAGCCCATACGTACTGCTGCTGGCCTTCGTTGTCGGTATATTTTACGTCGAATGACTTCGCGAAGTTCTGTCCGAGGAAATGAGATGTACCTGACTGGAGGGCCTTTCCGTCCTGCATCATAGCCTCGATGGTAAGAGTATCGAGCGCTCCGGCGAATCTCTCGTTAGGGCTCTTGTGGCCTACGATAACCGGCAATGCCATGTAGTTCCTTGCGAAATCAGCATATACATGAACCATCTTCTCGGCCTCTGCCTGAGCCTCCTGAGATGTGGCATGGGCGGTATGGCCTTCCTGCCACAGGAACTCTGCGGTACGGAGGAACAGACGGGTACGCATCTCCCATCTTACGACATTGGCCCACTGGTTGCACATGATAGGAAGATCTCTCCAAGACTTGATCCAGTTCTTGTAGGTACTCCAGATAATGGTCTCTGAAGTAGGTCTCACGATAAGTTCCTCTTCCAGTTTAGATGACGGATCCACCACGACGCCGTTACCGTCAGGATCGTTCATGAGACGATGGTGTGTCACCACCGCACACTCCTTCGCGAATCCTGCAACATGCTCTGCCTCACGGCTGAAGAAAGATTTCGGAATAAAAAGCGGGAAATAAGCATTGACCGCACCGGTATCCTTGAATTTAGCGTCGAGGACATGCTGCATCTTTTCCCAAATTGCATATCCATAAGGTTTGATGACCATACATCCCCTGACCGGAGACTGTTCTGCGAGGTCTGCCTTGACTACCAGGTCGTTATACCACTGTGAGTAATTAACTGACCTCTTGGTTATCTGATCTGCCATCTCTGTTACTACGTATTCTTCGTACCGGGCTGCCTGGTTCCGGCACGGTGTCTATTTTACTAATCGGGTGCCAAGCCACCGTAATAAATTGTATTTGAATGTAATTTTCACTAACTTGCAATGTTGATGCACGGAATGCATTTAAGAATGCAGGTACGAAAATTGCAACTGGATGCATGTTTGCACCAGCAGTGCACAAAGATACAAACTTTTTAACAATATAGGAGGTCCGATTATGAAAACGAACATCTTGACTCTGACAAGTATGCTGATAATTCTGTCAGCGTGCGGTCCGGCAGCCAGATACTCCGGAACTCAGACATATCAGGACGGCATTTACAGCCATCCCGATAATTCGGCAAGCAGGGCTGCCGCTCTAGCTTCCCGAAGCAAGGTCAATGACCTTGTAAAAGAAACTGAAAACTCCAGTGTTTTCCTGAAGGCAGGACAGACCGACACGCTTTTCATTCCTGAGAACATGTCCACTACCCTGAATCTCGGCAAGACGCAGGGGGGCACTTCCGTGACAATCACAAACAACAACGGCTACTCACTGTATCCTCAGGGATATGCCGACGGGTTTGCGGCCGGATTCGCATCCTCATATTGGCCCGGTTACTACTGGGATTCATGGCGTTATCCTTACTATGGCTCATCATGGTACTGGGGCGCTAATCCGTGGTATTACTCTTCTTCAATATGGTGGGACGCATGGTACTGGAACGACCCGTGGTATTACAGTTCATGGTATTGGGGACGCCCAGGATACTATTGGGGGTATTATGACCCGTGGTATTACAACAGATGGTACTATGACCCTTGGTGCCCTCCGATGTACCACCATCACCACCACTGGGACTACGGCTACTTCGACAGGGGCGGCAACGGATGGTATTACGGAAACAGGACTTATACCGAAACCACCCGCCAGAGCAACGGCACCATAAGAAGGAGCGACGGAATGGGAGTCACGACTTCGACTGTCAGAAGAAACAACGGGACTTCAGTCGCATCTGCCAGAAGAACATCCACGTCAGGCGTGACCAGAAGCAGCGGCATGTCAGGTTCGACATCAGCACCTTCAGCCGTAAGGCGCACTTCCGCGTCGGCTGTAAGACAGAACTCAGGAAGCGTCTCAGCAAGACCAGGAATGAATGTTTCACAGAACAGGACCGGTTCAGGTTCAGCAGTCCGCAGCAGTTCTTCGTCAGCCGTAAGGAACTCCGGAACCACCGTTTCCAGATCATATGGAAGTTCAATGTCAGGAGCGACTGCCAGCAGGCCGTCCGTAAGCCGTCCGGCATCTTCAAGTGTCTATCGCAGACCTGCAGGAAGCCAGTCAGCCGGCAGTTCGGTCCGCCAGTCATACAGCACTGGACAGTCCGCAGGCACCGCATATAGAGGCGGTTCTACAGGCTCCGCTTACAGAGGAAGTTCATCAGGTTCTTCATACAGAAGTTCCGGTTCATCTTCCGGCTCGTCATACCGAAGTTCTTCGAGCAGTTCATCTTACAGAAGTTCGTCGTCCTACAACAGCGGAAGCTCATACAGAAGTTCCTCATCTTATAACAGCGGAAGTTCTTACAGGAGTTCATCAAGCAGCTCATACGGAGGCGGTTATTCCGGCGGAGGCGCTGTCAGGTCATCGGGCGGAAGCTACTCCGGAGGCTCTTCAGGCGGAAGCGTCCGCAGACGTTAGAAATCTTTCATACGCAAGCTCTGCAGGTCGTAGGGCTTGCGTAAGTGTATTGTATAATTATCAATAACCACAAGAACGGGATTCACCAGTTTTCCATTCTGAGTAAAAAAAATTAATAAAATGAAAAAGACTATCCCGATACTGCTTTTCACAGTAATCGCAGCGGGCGCCAATGCCCAGACGACAGCAGACGCTTTGCGTTTCAGCGAGAACAACTATTACGGCACTGCCAGGACCATCAGTATGGGCAATGCCTTCACTGCTCTCGGAGGTGACCTCGGTTCCATCGGCATCAATCCTGCCGGATCCGCAGTGAACAACTACTCCCAGGCAACATTGACACCGAACATCAGCATCATCACATCGAAAGCGACATACGACGCAATGCCTGGAATGGCCGGCTCGTCGCTGATGGAAAACAAGAACAGCAAAGTAAGATTCTCCGTTCCGAACTTCGGCTTCACGATGAATATCAAGACGAATTCCGGAAATGCGCTCAAGGCCATAACCCTCGGACTTGTTGCCAATGCTTCGGCCAATTATCTTGATGACCTGTCCGCAGGCGGAAGGAACACTGCCACCAGCTACGCAGGATATCTCGCCACAAACATGAAAGGATTGAATTCATCAATGCTGAACGGCGAGAACGCATATTATGATGTGAATTGCCCATGGAACCAGATTACCGGATGGCAGTCAGGCATGGTTTCCACATTCGGAGGCTTCAACAACCAGTATGTAGGAGTTACAGAGAAGACCATCGAGCGCGGATATGATGCCAGCGGAAATAAACAGTATGACATCCAGCTTGCAGATGCAATCGACCAGATTTACGGAAAGAGGGCACATGGCATCAAATATGACGCCCTCCTGAACCTCGGAATGAATTTCTCCGACAGGTTCTTTGCCGGAGTCAACCTCGGAATCACCTCTATGGACTACTCCATGAACGAATACTTCAAGGAGTTCGCAGTGGACCCGAACAATTTCGAGCTTGAATTTGACAATGGAGCCGGTGGAACTTCGCTTACATACTTCAACAGCCTGAGATACCGCTATGCATATAGCGCAGAAGGAACCGGCATCTATGCCAAGTTCGGTTTCCTCGCAGTTCCTGTATCAGGACTCAGACTCGGCGTTGCCATCCAGACACCGACTGCCAACTTCATCACCGAGCATTGGCAGCATGCAGGAGAGACATTCTATGAGAATTCTTCTTTCGATGCGACAGCGACGTCACCGAAGGGTGAATTCAAATACAAGCTCGTTTCACCGTTCCGCGCCAATTTCGGTATCGCATACACATTTGCAGATTTGGGAGTTATCAGTGCCGACTATGAACTCTGCAACTACAGCACCATGAAGTTCAAAGAGACTGAGACCAATGACAATACAGCATTCAACGGAGTAAACAAAGACATCAAGGATTTCACAGGATCCGCCCATAACTTCCGACTCGGAATCGAAGTGAAGCCTCTTCCTTTCATCGCTGTCAGAGCAGGTTACAATCTCACGACATCACCTGAAAGATACTACGATGCGGCAGGTACGAAACTTACCCCTAAGGCATTCAAGAACTCGTTCGCATTCGGTCTCGGATACAGCACGGAAAATTCATTCTTCTGCGACGTGGCCGTGAGGGACACATTCCTGCCTAAGGAGTATATCTATCCGTACGACACTTACATTGAAGGAGTCCTTTCACCTGAACTCGCGGTAAGAAGATCTCTCTGGGATGTAGTCGTGACCTTGGGATGGAGATTCTAGAATACTAGAGATTCTTCAGATAAACAATAGAGTCCGGACCTTCATTGAAAAGGAGGTCCATTATGGACAAATCGGATTTGAAGCCATACTTGGGAGAAAAAACCTGCCAGTATGGCTTTTTCAGATCCAGCAGTTCAAGTATGTTGTTGGGACGTTTCGGATGAATGATGCCGCGCAGGTCCTTCCCGTAGCGGCCGTCATCACGAGACGTGAATTCCTCCGTAAAACCCACCTCTGCCGCGATTCCGATTTTGCCAAGGAAAAACCTGAGAATGGATGTGTTCAGATCCAGCAGGGTATCTGTCCGAGAGTCCAATATGGCGAACAGTTCATCCTTGTAGTAATCGAAATAAGCCGATGATTCATAGGCAGATACGATAGCCCTTTCCATTCTTGTGAGCCACGGGCGGGAATAATCCACACGGATTTCCCTTATTGGCAAAGAGCAGGTTCCGCCTTCATGCACTACGGGTACTGACAATATCTCTTCACCACCTGCCGCATAAATCTTACAACGGCTTCTGTAGGACTGCTTCTGATAGTTCTCAGACGCTTCGATGAACACATGCGCAGGCATATAAGAATTTACCCTGCCGGCTGACAGGGTAAATTCTTCAGCAATCGCCGCGAAATATGATACGGGCGGAAAAAAAGCTGTTTCAAGCAGAATCATATCGACGATTCCATTTTGAAATATTAGTCAATCTCACCTTTCTCGTTAGAGGTGTTGGCCTTGATGATACCTCTCTTGGAAGAACGGATGAAGTTAAGAATAGTAGCCTTCTCCTCTGAATCAGGGAAGCCTGCCTCAACCTTTGCGCAACCGTCAGTGATATTGTACCCCTGGAAGTAGATGGTATCGTAGATGTCCTTGATATTTCTTACCACGTCAGCTGAGAAACCGCGACGGCGGAGACCGACGATATTGACACCTGCATAACAGATAGGATCACGTCCGCAGAGAACGTAAGGAGGGATGTCCTTGTTGATTTTGGACATGCCGCCTACCATCGCATGACAGCCGATTCTTGTAAACTGGTGAGCCTTTGCGCCACCGCCGACAATTGCCCAGTCAGAGACCTGAGTCTCACCGGCAATACCGACGTAACTTACGAGAATACAATGATTTCCGACTTCGCAGTCATGTGCGACATGTACGTAAGACATGAGGAGAGTATTGCTTCCGATCTTGGTAACGCCTTTGCCGCTTGCCTTGGTACCACGGTTAATGGTAACGCATTCACGGATAGTTACATTGTCACCGATTTCAACATAAGTGATCTCACCGTCAAATTTAAGGTCCTGCGGAACTGCTCCGACAACTGCTCCAGGATAGACCTCGCAGTTCTTTCCCATCTTGACATAAGGGAAAACCACAGCATGAGGATAAATCTTGCAACCATCACCAATCTCTACATTATCATCGATGAATGCATAGGGACCGATTTCAATGTTATCTCCAAGAATTGCCTTAGGGCTTACTGAAGCCAATGGATGAATCTTGTTCATACTTCTATCTTTTATTTTATTTGGCAAGTAGTGCACGCACTGCCTTTGCTGTATTAGTATTGATGGTGTGGCCAGGCTTGAAAGCTGTCACGGCAGCATTGAGGTAGCCTCCGGCCAGTCTCATGTCGCCTATCATGTCCAGCAGTTTGTGTCTGCCGCACTCATTAGGGAAATGCAGTTTAAGATTGCTGAGATAACCGCTCTCGCTCACGCCAAGTTTTGGCTGGTTGAACAGTTTGGCTACCCTGTCAAGCTGCTCGTCAGAAACAGGATGCTCCACAATGACAATCGCATTATCCACGTCACCGCCCTTCACCAGATTATTGGCAAGCAAGAATTCCACTTCATGGAAGAACACGAATGTACGGCAAGGTCCAATCTCCTCAGCATAGTTGTCAGAAAGATTCCAGGAAGCCTTCTGCACGCCAAGGACATGAGAATTGAAATCGGCTGTTATCTCGAACGAAGGCTTGTCCGCAGGAGTAAGTTTCACCCACGAACCGGTCTTCTCATCTTTCAGTTCAATGTCTTCAGGAATATCCAGATAAACACGCTCGGCATCCTGCTCCACCACGTTGCCGGCAAAAGCCTTCACATAAGGAAGGGCGCTTCCGTCCAGAATAGGAACCTCCACATTGTCAAGTTCGACAATGGCATTATCAATGCCCATTCCGGTCAATGCTGACATCAGATGCTCTATAGTAGATACAGAAACATCTCCGGACGAAATGGTCGTACTTCTCGCCGTGCTGGAAACATTCTCCGCAAGGGCTGCCACAAATGCCTCTGTACCAATATCTTTTCTAAGGAATACAATTCCTGTCCCGGCAGGAGCCGGCTTCACTGTCATCTCCGCTACACGTCCCGTGTGGAGACCTTTGCCATGAAATTGACAGGCATTGATAAGTGTAAGCTGCTTCATTAACAAATCATTTTGTTCCGCGAATGTGGAACTTTACTAAAAAATATATGTGTCTAAAATTTCACAAATATATGTATTTTCAGCAACTTAGCCAAAAGTTGCGGCATTTTGGACTCTTTTGGCTCCAAAACAGCCCACCGGCTCCATGGAATTACTTGCCCTGCTGCTTGAACACAGCGTAACTCCTGAGATACTGGCTTACCGGGATTGCCGGAGAACCGAGAAGCTTCTCGCCGGACTTCTTCACATTGCTGATTACGCCGGCCTGGGCTCCAATCTGGGTATTGTCAGGAATATTGAGATGACCTGCAATACCTACCTGGCCTCCGAAAATACAGTTCTTTCCGATCTTTGTCGAACCCGCGATACCGCACTGTGCAGCCATAACGGTGTTGTCCCCTATCACGACATTATGCGCAATCTGGCAGAGATTGTCGATTTTCACGCCATTGCCGATGATTGTCGATTCCATTTCAGACCTGTCAATGGTAGTGCACGCGCCGATTTCGACATTGTTTCCGATGATGACATTGCCGATATGCTCGATCTTCTCCCACGTTCCGTCAGGCTGAGGGGCGTTTCCGAAACCGTCAGAGCCGATTACGGCATTGGAATGGATAATCACATTGTCACCGATAATCATACCAGGATAAATGCTCACTCCAGGATAGATGATGCAATGCGAACCGATCTTGGTATTGTCACCTATATATACATTCTCATAAATCTTTGTATAGTCACCGATTACAGCATGATGACCTACATAGGAATGGCTTCCGAGATAAACCTTCTTTCCGAATTTGGTGGTCAGGAACCATGATGACCTGAAACCGCGATGCCTCCTGTCAGTCCTCTTCTGGAGAGTCACATACTTGAGGAGCTCCGCTACTGCAGTATATGCATCATCCACCCTGATCATGGTGCACGACACCTTCTCCTTAGGCTCGAAAGACTTGTTCACAAGAAGGATACTTGCCTTGCAAGTATAGACATAGTGTTCATATTTAGGATTCGCAAAGAAGCACAACTGACCCGCCTTGCCATGTTCAATTTTGGCAAAAGAAGTAACCTTCGCCTCAGAATCCCCGTCAACGGTTCCTCTCAGGACTTTCGCCAGCTGTTTGGCTGTAAATTCCATAATTTCAATATTTTATTTCACTTAAGTGTGCCCGCAGCTAACGGACCGAATAATTATTTATGCAAAGTAAACACTTTTACGTTACTTTAGCAAGAATGTAACACCCCAGTTCCCGCGCCAAGCGCCAAAATAAACATAAAATCCGGGATAAATCAATGTCAGCCGTCACCTATGATGAAAATAAAATTTCCCATTTCAGAAAATAATGCTTATCTTTGCAAAAGTGAGTTGAGATAGGGGACGGGCGCGTCTCCTATCTTTTTTATTGGAAACATGATATTTGCTTATGGACAAAGCATTGATATATAAAGAAATGACAGCACCGGTGGAGTCCCGCGGATGTTTCATCACAGAGGTGACCATCAGCTCGGACAACGACATCGTGCTGGCCATCGAATCAGAAGAAGGAACAGTGGACATGGACGACTGCGTGGCTGTAAACAACGCATTTCTGGCAGTTTTCGACCAGGAGAAGGAAGATTATTCCCTCACTGTCACATCAGCAGGCCTTGACCAGCCGTTCAAGATTCTGAAACAGTATCAGAAAGCCGTCGGCACCAAGGTGGAAGTCAAGACACGTGACGGAAGAAAACTCACCGGCACGCTCGTCTCGGCTGACGAAAACGGCTTCGTGCTCTCCTATGAAGTCAAGGAAGCGGTTCCGGGCAAAAAGAAGAAAGAAATGGTAAAACACGAGGACACTTTCGCCTACGACGAAATCAACTCAGTTGTACCTCATATAGATTTTGACTAGAAAAAATAAAAATTATAACCATTATGGAAGGAGAAAAAATAGACCTCAAATCAGCTTTCGCGCTTTTCAAAGACGAGAAGCACATTGACCGTCCGGTCATGATGGGCGTTTTGAAGGATGTTTTCATGACACAGCTCGCCAAGACATTCGGCTCAGCTGACAATTTCGACGTCATCATCAATGTCGATAAAGGCGACTGCGAAATCTACCAGAATCTGGAAGTCGTAGAGACCGTAGAGAATCCGAATACCCAAATTTCCATCAAGGAAGTGAACAGGGACGGAGACGACTACGAACTCGGCGAGACATTCACCAGAAAGGTGGAACTCAAGGACTTCGGCAGACGAGGCATCCTCAATATCAGACAGAACCTTCAGGGAAGGATCATGGATATCGAGAAAGCCAACCTCTACAACAAGTACACCGACAAGATCGGCGAGATCTTCACAGGTGAGATTTACCAGACATGGGCAAAAGAGGTACTCATCCTCGACGAAGACGGAAACGAGCTCAGACTGCCTAAGTCAGAGCAGATTCCGGGAGAGCATTTCAAGAAGAACGACACTGTCCGCGCCATCATCAAGAGCGTGGAGATGAAGAACAACACCACTCCTTACATTGTTCTTTCCAGAACATCAGACGAATTCCTCAAGAAACTCTTCGAGCAGGAAGTTCCTGAGATTTATGACGGACTCATCACTATAAAGAAGGTAGTCCGTATCCCTGGCGAAAGAGCCAAGGTGGCAGTAGAATCATACGATGACAGAATCGATCCTATCGGAGCCTGCATCGGTGTCAAGGGCTCACGTATCATCGGCATCGTACGCGAACTCCGCAACGAGAACATTGATGTTCTCCAGTGGACAAGCAATACACAGCTCCTCATTCAGAGAGCGCTCAATCCTGCCAAGATATCTTCTATCGACATGGGCAAGGAAGAGACAGACAAGATCAAGGTCTTCATGCTTCCTGACGAAGTCAAGAAGGGTATCGGAAAAGGCGGTTGCAACATCAAGCTTGCAAGCATGCTCGTAGGCAGGGAGATCGAAGTTTGGAGAGAGATTCCTAAGGAAGAAGGAGAAGAGGAGGGAGATGACGAGGACGTACTCCTCAGCGAGTTCAGCAATGAAATCGATCCTTGGGTCATCGAAAGGCTCCAGTCGATCGGCTGTGACACAGCCAAGAGTGTTCTGGCACTGGATCCGGCAGACATCGCAAAGCGTGCTGACCTTGAAGATGAGACCGTTGCCGATGTTGTGAACATTCTCCGCGCAGAATTCGAAGAGGAATAGAAACAATGGCCGGCGACCGGGAGAATTCCTGAACCGGCCACAGTTTGCGGCACAAAATAGAGTATAGTATTAATTTTAAAGGGGTTTTTATGGCAGAAATCAGACTAAACAGGCTAACAAAGCAATTCAATATCGGACTTCAGACTCTCGTTGATTTCCTCAACGGGAAAGGCGCAGAGTTGGAAATGAATCCTAATGCAAAAGTTTCGGACAAATTCCTTCCGGACCTCGAAAAAGCTTTCGGCAGCGACGCCAAGGCAAAAGAGGACTCAGACAAAGTCCAGATCAAGTTAAAGGAGATCATTGAAAAAGGATCGAAGAAGAAAGAAGAAGAGGAAGAAGAGCCGGCAAGTGGAAACACTGTCATAATCAGAGGCGCGGCCGGAAACCGATTCCCTAAACAGGAAGAAGAGGTGAACGTTCCAGATGAACCAGTCAAGGAAGAAAAACCTGAGGCTGCACCTGAAAAAGTCACAGTCAAAGAACCTGAAACCAAGGAACCGGAAGTCAAAGTACCTGAGGTGAAGACACCTGAGGTGGCGGAGCCTGCCGTGAAAGAACCTGAGGTGAAACCTGAAGCAAAAATCGAGGCTGCACCTGTCCCTGTTGCCGCAGAGCCAAAAAAAGAAGAACAAACAAACAATATGAAAGTCGAGACGGCAACACCTTCTCAAGAACCGTCAAAAGAGGTTAAGACGGCTCCTGTCAATGTTGCAGAACCATCCGTACAAACCCCTTCGGAGCAGGTTCCAAATCCATCTGTCAAGAAATCTGATATGAAAAAGAGCGACAGAAACCTCAATCAGAAAGAATTCAATCCGAAGGCGGACAAAGCCAAGATCAAGGCCGAGCACAAACTCCAGAAAGCCGCATCCAGCACAGAGGATGAAAGCAGTTCCGTAACAGGCGGTCTCAAGATTGTCGGCAAAGTGGACCTTTCACAGTTCGACAAGAAGCCGAGCAACAAGAAGAGAGAGCGCATTTCCAAGGGAGGCAGCCAGAAAGTCGATGTCAATAAGATCGACGCTGACGAGAAAGGCGGAAAAGACTCCAAGAAGAACCGCAACGGCAACAACAATAACAACGGAGGCGGAAACAATAACGGAAAGAAAGATTTCCGTGGCGGAAAAGACCAGCAGGGCGGTGGAAAGAACAACCGCAGGAAGGACCGCAACAACGACCGTTTCAAGCCGGCCATGACTGAGGCCGAGCAGGAGGAGATGCAGAAGGAAATCCAGAAGCAGGTGAAAGAGACCTACGCCAGGATGAACGACAGCAAGAGCAAGAACAATTTCGGAGCAAAGCACAGAAAGGAGAAGAGAGAGCTCGCATCCCAGAAACTTCAGGAGGAGATGGCTCAGGAGGCAGCAGAGAAGAAGATTCTCAAAGTCACCGAGTTCGTTACTGTCAATGACCTTGCAACATTGATGAACAACACTCCTGTAAACAAAGTCATCGAGGCATGTTTCAGTCTCGGTCTCATGGTGTCAATCAACCAGAGACTTGACGCAGAGGCACTTGTGCTTGTTGCAGAGGAGTTCGGATACAAAGTAGAGTTCGTGACCGCGGATATCCAGAATGAGATAAACCAGGACACTGAGGAGCCTGAGAACGAGGCGGATCTCGTGACAAGACCTCCTATCATCACAGTGATGGGACACGTCGACCACGGTAAGACATCCCTCCTCGACTACATCAGACAGACCAATGTCATCGCAGGTGAGGCCGGAGGTATCACACAGCACATCGGTGCATACAACGTGGTACTCCATGACGGACGCAGGATTACCTTCCTCGACACCCCTGGACATGAGGCCTTCACAGCCATGCGTGCACGTGGTGCCCAGCTGACCGACCTCGCGATCATCATCATCGCAGCCGATGACGCGGTCATGCCACAGACGGTCGAGGCCATAAACCACGCACAGGCGGCAGGCGTCCCTATGGTGTTCGCCATCAACAAGATAGACAAGCCGGGTGCACAGCCTGAGAAGATTCGCCAGCAGCTCGCGCAGATGAACATCCTCGTCGAGGACTGGGGCGGCAAATATCAATGTCAGGAGATTTCAGCCAAGAAGGGTCTCAATGTCGATAAACTTCTCGAGAAAGTCCTTCTCGAAACCGACCTCATGGACCTCAAGGCCAACCCTAAGAAACTCGGAGTCGGCACAGTCATCGAGTCCTCACTCGACAAGGGCCGCGGATATCTCGCGACAATCCTTGTCCAGGATGGAACAGTACATACCGGAGACATGGTTCTCAGCGGATGCTACTACGGACGTGTAAAAGCCATGTTCAACGAGCGTGGCCAGAAAGTCGAGACTGCAGGTCCTTCCACCCCTGTTTCAATTCTCGGTCTCAACGGAGCACCTAGCGCCGGTGACAAGTTCAATATCATGAACGACGAGAAAGAGGCCAAGGCCATCGCGAACAAGCGTGAGCAGCTCATCCGAATCCAGGGCATCAAGACCCAGAAGCATATGACCCTCGAAGAAATCGGTCGCCGTATCGCCATCGGTAACTTCAAGGAACTCAATATCATCGTCAAGGGTGACGTGGACGGTTCGGTAGAGGCACTCTCAGATTCATTGATCAAACTCTCTACAGAAGAGGTTCGTGTCAATGTCATCCACAAGTCGGTGGGTGCAATCTCCGAGTCCGATGTCATGCTGGCAACCGCATCCGATGCGATTATCATCGGATTCCAGGTACGTCCTTCATCTGACGCAAGAAACCTGGCAGAGAAAGAGGGTATCGAAATCCGTCTCTACTCTATCATCTATGACGCCATCAATGAAGTCACGGACGGTATCGAGGGTATGCTCGAGCCTGAGAAGAAAGAGGAAGTCACAGCTACCGCAGAGGTTAAGCAGACCTTCCACATCTCCAAGGTCGGAACCATCGCCGGCTGTCTCATCAAGGACGGCAAGATGCTGGCAAAGAGCAAGGTACGTCTTATCCGCGACGGCATCGTAGTCTATACCGGAGAGCTGTCATCTCTCAAGCGCGGCAAGGATGACGCCAAGGAAGTACTCGCAGGAATGGAGTGCGGTATCGGCATTGACAAGTACAATGACGTAAAACCCGGCGATATCATCGAGGCATTCCAGATTGTGGAAATCAAGAGGACTCTGTAAAAACAATTCATATAAACAAATGAGGCTGGTTCATAATCGAATCAGCCTCATTTGTTTTACAAACGGAAGCAATTATAGTGAATTCCCGGTCACTCAACTTATGAGAAAACAGAAAATTACCTCAACAGCGAATATGGAGAACAACCGAGTACAGACGCAAGATTCAACACGGCTTCAGACTCGGCCTTGGAAATGTCCTGCTTGTTCTGCTCATAGGCACGTATCATCCGCAAAGACACTCCTGAACGCTCCGACAGTTCCTGCTGCGTAAATCCTGCTGCCTTCCGCTGCCGCTTCAATGAGGGTATCCCCGTCTCGGATTCAGCCATGATTTTCAATGCAGAAGCAACAAACTTGCTGAGGTCCGCCTCATGAAATGCAGGATACATACGGATGACACGACGTTCATCCATTCCTCTTTTCTTCAATGCTTCAAATGACATTCCCGTAAACCATTGAAGATAAGCAAGTACCCAGCCGGTCCAAAAAATAACAGAACGATCTTCAAGCACATAGTCGAACCTGTCAAAACGTCCGCCGGTACTTTCAATAATACTTTGGGCCAGATCAATGCCGGACATTCCCACAAGAAATCGCGGATTTCCGTTCTCAAAATGACGTATAACCCTTCCGGCAAGCATCCGGTCATAGAACTCGCCGATACCCCCGGCACATGACATGGCTCCATAATCCAGAGCCACGGCAAGATTGCGCATAGCATCTTCCAAATACAACTTATCGTAGGCGCGAATCATCATTTTTCCAGTTATTTCTTACAATATCTATAACATATATGCCATTCAAAGTCGATTCTCCCCTTTCTTTTCTGAAAGACTCCCGGGCAGTCCTGTCACGAGCGAATTTTTTCGGATAATATGTCTGATTGTCAGCGAGAACAGATTTCGAATACATTAGACGCCGAAAAGCCTGTTCGCTTTTAAGAACAACTTGTTCTCCAAGTTTCCCAAGCCTCATGGCCCTTCCCAATTGCTCCAGTGAAATAGTATTGTTCAGGAAAGCTGAAGCAAATGAAAAGTAGGAATCATCTGCCCTGTATCCACGTATCACATCCACATTCTTATAATCCGGAAGGAACTCAGAAAGGATATAATCTTTTGCGGCAACGGAAAGTCCCTGTTCGATAACGAAAGTTCTGTTTTCCAGGAGAATCGCAAGCCAGTTGAGTATATGAAACTGATTATCGGACAAGTTCAATATGCTCAATCCATCCGTTTCCAGCTCATACTCATTGGCAAACCCGTCCCGGTTTTCAGCACAAGCCCACTCCTTGGCCAATTCAATATGCTCTGTACAATAAAAGCCAAGCCCGTAATCATTTCTCGTATTTCCGAACCCGAATTCAGGTCTCTCTATGATATTGACAGAACCATGATATAATTTCATCTTCATAAAAAACTCACGTTATAACGTCACTTTTTGCAAATATAATGAATCATCAACAGAATGTCAATAGTTTTAGCGAGAAGACGATGCTGACTCTTACCTTTTCATCGACTTGTTTTGACACGCCCGGCCGGCGGTGAGGCCGCCGGATACTATTCCGTTCTTGGAGCTATGCTTCTAAGCTGGGCCTCCAGGACTTTGGCCAGCCTGGCATGTCCCTCATCAGAAGGATGAAGTTTGTCAGTGTCATGAGGGAAATAATCCGCCTGCTCACTCATGGTCGGAAGAAGACCTGAAATGGCGTTCAGGTCAATGACAGGAACCGACCATATATTGCCGGCCTCCTTGATGGCCTGGATGTAGGCATCCACGTACTCCCCGCAGCTGTTCGTATAATTTTCATCTGGCTGCACATTGTTTTCACCAAAATTCGCATAACCGCGATGGAGAGGAGTCATCAGAATTATCTGCTTGCGCGGGAACATCTTCTTCAGCAGATCCATTGCAATATTGATGCGTCCCTTGAATGTGGAATTGTCGAAAACCAATGTCCTGTGCTGTCTGGTTTTCATTGACTTCATCTCTCCGGCGGCAGCCTCCACCTGGACGGTCTCCTCATGATACCACTCACCGACATTGACACCGGCATTGAAATCATTCGTTCCCATCAGGATGAGAATCGCGTCGAAATCCTGCCCGTGCTCCTTATCCAGACGGTCCGCCTGAACAGGAATCCTGTCCCATTGGCGCCCGTTTTCCGCGTAAGAATATGGGATGATGCCGATATCACGGCTCATGTACCAGTAATACTTCTCATTCCCGTTGTTCGCATGGCTGTCCGAAATGGAATCGCCGAATATAGCGACTCTGGCACCGCTCCAGGGATGTTCACTCTGAGCCTTCGCCTGAACCCCTGCAAACAGGAGCAAGACCAGCATTGTCAATGTCTTAAGAATTTGTCTTCTGTTCATTTTATGAATCATTTATAAAGCAAATATAATGAATTCTCACCTCTGATGCTCAAAAACTTTAAGGCAAACGCTCAATGCGGCCGCCAATACCGGAAACTTCTTCATGATTATCCAAGTGTTATCAAATTATGTTTATTGGGTCATTACGAACTCCCGGTTGTTTTTCGCTTTTCAGCTTGGCCAGGAATCACCGTTTTCTGACCATACGCTGCAAATAAGAAACGGAAACCACATTTCCTCATCAGCAGAGGCTGTGGTTTCCGTTATAAATTCCAGTAACTAATGCACTGAGAGTGTTTCTTAAAGAACTTTTGTCACGCAATAACTTTAGAAAGCCCACTAAATTACATTAACAATGGCGCAATAGTCCCATCCGACACATGAGTTGCATCCCAAGAGCCCTCCAGCACTATGTTGTTAAGATTCAAACCCGGCAAACGGATATTGAGAGGTTTTATGACCACTGTATTCAGCGCATCGATCAAAGGCTGAAGGAGTTTGTCCGTCAAGCCCCCTACGATTTGCGTCAACACATTATCCCCCAAGAGACTCTTCACCAATTGCTCAATGTTGACTATGTCTTTCAACTGAATATTCAGTTCCAACGGTTCCCCGGTAGAGTCTTCCTTAAAATCGCTCAAGGTGATGTTCAGCAATTCATACGTAGTGCTGTATTGCAGATTGGACAGCTGCTCATAGCCTAGAGGCACATGAATATTGACAAGCAGTCCATCAAGGACTTTATCATCCAAAGTATTTAGAATCGGCGCCAGCAACTGAGTATACCCCTTGCTGTTCTTGTTTATGTTTATTTCTTTCAATTTTCCCTCACCGCACAGACTAACGACCGAGCACGTACCCAAATTATTCGTATGGGATACCGGAATATTCTCCCATGAAGTAGCAGGATAGAAGGAGCGGCAATTACGATTGAAGTCAATGCTTTTCGGCAATGACGAATAGGTAATGTCCACAGCCTCGGCAGTAGTCCATGGATTAAGAATATAGTTCAATCCCAGCAGACTTTTACTTGGGCCTCCTTCTCCCTTCAAAGCAGCCTGAAGACGCGTGGTCACTTCTTTAAGCAGCTGTTCGTTAAGCATTTCCAGGACATCTCCCAAAAGCATATTCACCAAACGATCCACGACTGTCGTCAAGCCTCCAGCGATAGCATCAAGCCCTGTAGCTTTACTCAACGCGTCCAACAAAGTCGAATGCAACAATGCCTGCACGACCTCTGTGGTCAAATTATTCTCGCGTATCTGTTTTACCAAGTTGTTCACCAACATTTGTACTGCAGTATTGTCATCTATCATGTCGCGACCATACACATTGTTCGACATAACACGTTGCATCAGTACAGTAGGCGAAGGATTGGCTGCACTGAAATCTACAGTGCAGAGATAGAACATGTTATACTGGTTGAAACCCAACGGACCCAATTCCGGCATATTGATACGTGCAGAAGCCATGTCTCCCTTATATGAGGTAAGGATCTCGTTGTCTTTCTGGTCGGCAAACAACCTTTTATCTACATTGCCGACGAATATCGCCTTGTAATCCCCATTAGGCAAATCGAAATTAACTTCCTGCTTCAATGGCCATTCGTATGTCTGAGCGTCAATCGCTCCTGTAGTTCCCTCATATGTCAACACAGGCTTTTCGGTATAATATTTATACGTTCCGTCCAGTTGCTTTTGGTAAATGAGACAAACAAGCGACTGTATCTGAGTAGAATTACCGTTCACGGCAGAGCGAGTCTGCACGTTATCTACATTTGCCTGCTGCGGAAAGAATCTGGCCCTGAACTGTCCTTTCGTAGCAATGCCTGAAGCATCTGGCAATGATTCCGCGAAATCATCGTTCCATCCGTCCCAATTGTCATCTTCGAGGTGTATCTTGCCGCTGAAGCTTACGTCGAAATTACCCGATCCGCTGCCCAATGTAAGCCAAGTCACCTGATTCGGATAAATCGGAATCATCTCGTGGTCAGACTTTATAGGATATTTCTGTGACTTGCCGTCATTGGTGACGATTTCGAGATAATTGTCATTGCCTGAGGCATCGGCAATATCCTCCTGCGGCAAAAGATTGATTTTCATACGCACCTCGGATGCTGTAAGCCCTTCGCTAACCGTCTTCGACAAAACCACAGGCTGTCCTTCGGTTATTACCTGACCTCCAGTTCCGTCATTAAGATACATCGTGGTATATCCTTTCACATGGAGTTTTACAGAGGCCATGTTAGGCACATTCTTGATTCTGACCTCCAGGGCACCATTCTGGCGCGTCAGCACTGTAGATTGCGAACCCGCACTAGGCGAAGCTGTAAAACTGAGAATACTGCGGAAGATATTCTTGTCAGTCTCAGTCTCGTTTCCATTAATATACTTCGCTGTAGACGTAATATAAGAAGGCGCTATCTCCATAGTTCCATATTCCGGCAATGCGGGCTCTTGTCCCTTAGGAACAGCAAGGAACACCGCCTTGTATTTTGTTTTAGATACCAAGTCATTTATAGTCAGACGATTATCCGTTATATTCACTTCTTTTTTAAGTGAATAACCCACCGTTCCGTCTTTTTCTTCATATCCCTCGTAGAGATACATCTTGGCATCATAATTTGCAAGGTTGAGACTTTGAGCGGCACGAGTCCGCACATCAAGCCCGATTGTAAATGTAGCCGACGCGTTCTCTTCCTGAGGTACAACATCATTAACGGATGAGCATGATGAAGACAGGCATCCTGCAATTAACGCCGTCACACTTGTCCATAAAAGTTTTTTTGTCATATCCTGTTTATACTAATGCGTATTACTTATTCTGCGATTCACCATCAAGCTTTCCGCCTAGATGCTCGCCCCAATCTTTGTCAATGCCGATGCCGGGAGGAATCATTTCATTATCCATCGAACCGCCATAATATTCATCCCACACCGGATCTATTTCAATGTAAATATCACTGGTCTGTCCACTTAGGTCAATCGGCTTTTTCTTTTCCCCCATGCGGTAAAAATGATTCGCACGAATGGGATAATGCATAGCACGGCTGTCGCCTTCTTCACCGGGTTTGTCAATGATGCCGGTTCCGCTACGTGTACTGATATCCGATTCTTCCGTATATAAGATTCGACGCGCGGCAAGTTCTGTCCCGTCTGCAGAAAGCATGACCAATTTCAATGTACTTACACCTTTGTCTACCGATGCAGCGACAGGCAACAGATAAGCAGAAAGCGAGAACTCCGTTTTTCCTTCGGCCACGTCATAAGAGGCTATTACACGCCCAGTGATATCATACGGATTATTATAAGGAGATGTGATGAAATCTACATATTCATCATCAGGCACATCATTCGGAGCCGAATAGCCATCAGGAAGGTTCGGCAGGAAATATGCCTTAGTGTTCTGACTTTCATATAATCTCAGCTGAACACTGGCCACATCTTTAGAATCTATCTGTTTAGGCAAATTCTTGAAATATCCCACAATCCCTGCCACTCGGCGATACAGGTCAATAGGTTGCGTGACCGATATTCCGTTTTTAAGGTCTGACTTTGTAAATGTACGATATCCCGCAAAGAGTTCAGAACCGGCAATCAAGTCCACGCCTGCACCTTCCTGCAATTTGAAATACTCCTCTGAAAGTTTCTTGCCGATATTCGCTATCGAATTTGGCTGTCCATAAGCTGCCACGGAATTCGCATTGTCATAAACCGGCTTTTTGACCGTACCTGTAAATGTATCATCGAATCCCATTGCCAGGAACAAATAGTTTACCCCATCCTCATACGCTTGATATTCAGTCACATACTTCTGTTCTCGAGTTTCCAGACCATTCGCGGAGCCATCCAAGTGACGCCATTTGACATCTTCAGTAGCAACACATGTAAAATCGGCGGCATCCTTATTCTGTTCGTAGATATAAAGTTGCACACGAGTAACGTGCTGCTTGCCACGAAGATTGTCGTCAGGATCTACAACTGCCGTGCGTGATGCTACTAGCGAATTACCTTTCACAACGATGGCAATGGAATATGGATCGGCAACTGAGTCGGAAGAATCATAATCCCCATTTGCCGAACACCCGCAGACACACATCGACAACAGCCCGAATACCAGATATTTTCTTTGTCTAAAATTCCACATATATTAGTCCTTATTGGAAGGTTTATGCTTTTGGGTAAGCATTTCTCCATTCAATGATACTGTTGTCAGTGATATTTTCTTGTCCTTTACGATTATGAAGAAAGCCTCCATCGGTGCCACCAACAGATTTTTATCGCTTGTACTGGAAACCGTCTGGCTTTCAATATCTTTCGTCGGATCGTATGAATTGCCGTTGAATACTCTGACTTCGGCAATTTCTGAATTGGCAACCAAGAATTTGGACACATCAATATGCGTCATGAAAGGATTGCCCATCAGGAATGTTGTTCCCGCTTCTTTGTTTTCAAGAGTGACACTTCCAGGCGTGCTCATTGCAAACTTGCCGATATTCGCCGAATTGCGGTTCAGCTTTTCTACTTTGTCGGTCGCAGAGCCGTTGGAACGGAAGAATCGGTATGAGTCGTGCGTCTTTGGAAAACGGAACGTATAGCTGTTTCTGTCGGAAGAATCTCCGGCCCGCATCAGAAAGCCTTGGCCCAAAGCATATTTTGTCTTCACGGCATTGAAATCAGCAGACCATTTCGCAGTACTTACATCTATATCTGTACCATCTTCGCGTTTCTCCAGTGCCGTTCCGCTCCAGAAATGTTGGTAAACTACCGGAAGATTTCGTCTCTCGACATAATTGTCGGCTCCAAGCGGAGTAAAATATTTGTCTTTGCCCCATGTTGTACCTGGAGAGATAAACATATCACCCGTGTACATTTCCTGCAATGGAGCGGATATCAGATAATAACGCCCTCCCTGCAACGCCATGTCAACAAACGCCATCTCACCCATCGTGAGATACTGAATACCAAGCAGTTCCGCACTTTTCTCAAAGTGTATGTTTTTACAATAGTCGCCTTCCCCAGCTTTCAGTTCCGGATAATAAGCAGCATTGGCCGGCAGAATCACATTGGTACATTTCCACGGGCTCCCCTCTTTCCAGTTTTCCCAGTTGTTCCATTCGGCAGATACCGGATTAGTCTTCCATGTGGAAATCTGGGGATGAATTGTAGCTTTCACATCATGTGCCAACAGGTATTCACCATCCGCAGTATAGATATAAAGCAAATAACGACCTACAGGCAAGGCGTTTGCAGGAATCGTCAGCAATTTTCCCGCAACCCCGCCTCGGCATCTGACATTCTCCTTTTTATCTTCGTCATAAGCATAAATGCTCACCTCAGTCGTACCCATGCCTATCTTCAATGGAATATTAAGTGGACTGCCATAGCATGTATGAAAATCATCACCATCTATTCCCAACTTATCACCGTCACGGTCATCGTCCGCACAGTCCGGAATACCGTCCCCGTCGGAATCAGGACGGATATAGACACCGCAAATCTTGGAGGTCTTCAACAGCTCCACACCGCCGGTCGTATATTCTATTCTGTTGAAGTCTGATTCAGGTGTCACCTCGATGTAAGTGCGTCCGCCACTAGACAAGACATTGGCGTCCAAGACATCTACTTTGGTTGTACTGGCCACTTCACTATCGTCATAAAACACTTTGAACACACCCACATCGGACAAACTAACATCAACAAGGTTTCTCAGTCCGCCCAAAACAATGCCGACAGCCTGATTTCCTTTTTGCATATTGAACTTCAGCGCTATTTTCGAGCCATCAGCAGACAATACGCTACCGAGCAATGCGCCGGTTTCCTCGCTTCCGTCCAGGATGTTTTCAATATCAGTGAACGACGATCCAACACTTAACAATCCAGCATCTATCTTGGTCTTGTCGTAGTCCACCTGAAGGTTATCTTTCATATTTGTCAGCATTTCCATGCAGCCGCCACCATGAGCCGCAGCATTGCACGTCGTAGGTTCATAGAAAATGCTGTATATGCGCATTGATGTCAGCACATCGGCTACACCTTTGCGCCACAATTCGATGCGGTCGAACGATTGATCAGTTTCCACACTCAAACGGACCTTGCTGCGGTCGAAGCCCAAGAGCCCCAACTTGACGTTCGACTTGTTGTCAGAAGTATTGTCTCCCACTAAAGAGCCATTGTTATACAAGCGTATTTTATAGTGGCTCAAGGCACTAAGATCAAGCAGCTTGCTGTTGGCCTGTACTATGAAGCCTGTACGAATTTGACCTGCGGCCTCTACAGGTTTATTCATCGTAAATGATGCCAGCGGCGCCCAATCGAGCACGGAGGCAAATTGATTCACAGTGGCATAATTGCCATCGACTGCATCCACTACATTGTTCAAGTTGTTGCTGCCATTGAAAAGACATAGCAGACAAATGCCATTCGAATTAAGTGCTTCTGTGGCATAAGCCCCGTGTGACTTGGCTGTGATATATTTGTTGCAACCAGTTTGTGCGTCATTGGATTTATGATAGATAGTTGCAACATGGCTGACTTGGCGTCCATCCGTAGACGTATAGAATGCTTGTATGCGATAGGCGCCGTCTTTCTGCATTCCGGTCAGTTTTCCGTCCTCTATAGATGGGCTGGTACCGTAAGGACTTGACAGGACATAATATTGTACGTTACCCGTTTCCGGTTTAGGCAACCGGTAGGTATAGTTATAAGTGGTATCACTACCGAATGTGAAATAATTTGCAGGGTCGGTCTTTACGGCCTCTCGTGCATATGCGTAGTAGACGTGCATGGTGGAGAGATCAATAATACCAGGAAGTAGCACTCCTTTTTTAGGACGAATAATTCTCAACTGGGAGCACTCATTCTCTGCCACCATACTGATATATGCGTGTTTCGCGTTATTTCCCAGTCCGACAGCAAGAAGAGAACCACTGGATTTCATTTCGTCTATCTCAACATTACTCGCATTAAATGTCGTTAAACTAGGATACTGTTTACTAAAGAGGCTCAAGTTCAAAAGTTCACCAGCGGAATATACATAACCTATTTCTGTCCCGGCAGGAATCACACGCTTAAAGTTGACAGTTGCACGGTCTTTTGGCGAACTAATAACAGCATAATTCGTAATATCGCTATCTACAATCTTTCCGGACTGATTCTCAGATATATCTGTAAACTGCTCAACTAATAATTTTTTATATTCACTTATTACCGGACTGCCACCTGTCCAGAAATACTTAAACGCTGTTTCAGACGTTGCCCTGATTTCAGGGTTCTCGCCCACGAACGCATACTTTATAAAAAGGTTGGTTTTGGCAACAGCATTTGCTGAAACACCGGAAAAGCCCATTTGAACCTCGTCAAACGGCTTTGTAGCCTCCATTGCTATCACGCGGTCAGACTTTTTACCAGAATTGATGGTCAACAAGTCTAATTTAACCACACTATTTTCTCCTTCTGCTCTTATCGACTCCTGTTTTTTCCGTTAAGATATGTTGTAAGAGTAGCACTTTTGAGAAGATCGAGAGATAACAATTTTGCTCCACCATCTTCCATATCCCTGTACACAAACCCCACTTTCTGCCCTGCCGCATAGATATGGTTCATATCTTTTACCGAGACAACTGGACATTCAATTTCCGCCTTTATCACAGCCGGGATGGCACAGCCATTATCAATGTCCGTGTCCACGATATTGCTTAAATTACCATTGCCGACACCGACGACATTTACAGTAGAGCTGTTAATCTCGCTCACGATACGTCCTGGACCGACGATCGGCACTCGGCAATTCTTGATTAGCCAGGTACCATCCGCCTGTTGTTCCAGTCCTCCCGGAGTAGTCACTTCCTGCGGAGCACGGGTCTGTATATCACTAGGGTGCAGCACATTGTTCCACTCCTCATCCACACAAGAAACGAGTGTTGCCGCAAATATGGCCAATACGCCTGTCAGAATGCTACTTCTCTTGTTCATATAGTTTTTGTACTTAAGAAACTCCCGAAAGTCCCGGAAAGACTTCCGGGAGTATTTCTCGGATAAATAATGTTTATGACATTACTTTGATAATTAGTCCTGTTCGATTTCCATCTTGTGAATAGCCTCCCAGTTGTCGTTCACACGGAGTGTCAACTCCTGCTTCTTGTTCAACGGTTCCGGTTTATCTGGATTGCTAGGATCCGGTGTCGGCTTGTCAGGATTCTCAGGATTGTCCAAAGCTCTTTCACCGATACCATAAAGGTGGTTACGAACTACATTGTAAGTGGTTGTAATATCCGTGCAGGATGCCGATACGAAAGAATCAGTTCCCCAGCTTTTAAGGGTGTATTCTGCAGTCTGTTTGTCGGTAGCAGGCAATTTAACAGTCCATGTCGCATATTCAGTACCCGCATTATCAGTGAGTTTCAGGACAAAAGTCTTTTCCGCGCCTACTTTAGCGAACGGAATCAAGAATGTGCCACCGAAAACTGATCCTGTCTTGAATTTCGCTCCTGTATATGGATTCTTCCAGTTTGCAGCATCGTAATCGATCAAACCGTCTTTATTGTCGTCTTTCAATGCGTTGAACCAGTCAGACAATTCGATTTCATAGATAACATTGTCGCTAGCTTTTCCAGTTCCATTGACAACAAAATTGATATGACCATCATTTTCTCCGTTAGAGAGAAGGTCAAAGTTGGCGAATTCACCCAATACCAGATTAGTATTTCGCTGCGGAGCGACCAGCTGGAGCTTGGTAGCACCCTCAAAGTAAGGGACAGCCTCGAAATAACCGAATGTACCTGCAACCTGACGGTTAAGAACTACAGGTCTCTTGAAACCGATTTCCTTTTTCAATTCGAAAGTAATTGAACCTGCAAAGATTTCTTCACCTTTTGCACCTGCAGCAATCTCCAAAACTGTATTCGCATTAAATTCACTTCCAGTAGCAATCGCTGCAATCGCAGTACTCAAATTTTTATACTCTGTGCCGGTATGATAACCGAAAGCATAAACAGTGTATTGGCCATCCTCATTAAGTCTCTCCTCTTTAGGGATTTCGATAGTTGTCATGCGACCATGTCCGCCAGTAGTGTATTCGGAAGATGATGCATTCCAATTCTCTACAGTTTTAACATACTTAACCGCATTGCCTTTACAGATGATAACCTTCACATTCTCAATAGTCTGTTTAGCCTCAGAGCTATAAAGCGGACGGCCGGCACGAGTCTGCAAACCGTCACCGGTATTAGCTACCTGCAGAACAATCTGCTGAGCCGCATTCGAGTCATCACCACCCACTACGATGACATTTTCTTTAGTGCATGAGCTCATCATTACAAGCCCTGCAACCATAAAGCTGAAAAGTAAACTTTTCTTCATAATGATTTGATTTAAAATTAAACTTTGTATTATATTGATTTTGAATGATTAATCTATTTCCATCCCATGTATGAGATCCCAGTTGTCATTCACACGCATATACACCATAAAATCACGCTTCACGTCATCCCAAACATAGCGCAACATCGTAAGTTCATTACGTCTCATGGTAATACGCACATCTTCTGGAGACCAGTTCACACCATCCCGTTGTTCGCTATCATAAAACTGCAAGCCAAGTAATGAACTGCGTTCCTTGACAGACGGAGCCAACACAGTTTTCATCACCGCCCGATTCCCTGTCCACGCCGACTGGGCATCCACATGAGTATTGCCCGAATAATGAAAATTGCAGTTCACGCCGGCGAAAAGATTATCAACACTCTCCGATGAATATTCCACATTCTGAGGCAGATTCTCCGCCAAGACGATGAGCTTACCTTTGGTGCGCTCCATTTCCACGATATAGTCATAGTTATAAGCATCATACACCAATGTGTCGTTCACCATGTATATATCTTCGCCTTCCATATGTCCGGGATGCAGATCCATCGTATCATAGTCATTGCCTAGCGGAGACAAATCGCTCAACCCGCCCCACACGGTGAGGATGTATTTGCCATGCGGCAGACACGGGCAGAATTGCACCTGCACAGTTTCTTCGTCGCCAGTGACATTGAACAACCCCCGCTCCTCCTTAATCTCGCCAGTATGGGCGTCGCGCAGTATACAGGTCAATGTCGGTATATATTCCCGGAATGGGAGATCGGATGCTTTCCGTTCCTCCTCGAAGTCCACCTGATCGATATTGAAGTAGTTCTTGTCTTTCACCGCTATGGTGACTTTCAACGGAGGACAATTCTCCACTTTGTCCCTGATACACGAAACAAGTGTAGATACAGCAAGCCACAGCACCAGAGTGCCTTTCATAAAATTACATTTCATATGTCTCGCCCATTATCTTTTACTATAGACACAAATCGTCCATCAGTTCTATAATAATCGAAATCAGGTTCATCCGCAGCCCTGCGACGTAACTTCCCGTCTTCACAGGCCTTGGCCAAATGATCGAAGAACACCTCATCTTCATGGAAACGTGCCGAAATCATCGACCTTACATACTCGGAAACTGCAGTCGAGTCAGTCACACCTTGCATGATATCTTTCGCCTCCTCATTCTTATTCAGACTGAGAGCCAATATTGCGCTGTTTACATCGGAATATGGACGCAATAGTTCGTAAGCTTCCGTGAGATCCCTTTGTTTGGCCTTGAGCAGTCCAAGATTATAACGCGCTTCAGGTAGTTCGATCTCTTGCAGCAACTCTACAGCCCGCTCATAATCACCCAAATATATATAGCTTGCAGCAAGCGTGTTCAGTTGCTCTGGGGAACTCTCTTTTTGTCTGTCAAGCACGGCCCTTGCTTCTTCGACATTTCCTTCACGAAGGTAGAGTACAGCCAGATTGTTTGCGCCCACGGTAGACTGCGGAAAATATTTCATCAATGTAAGATACACCTCCTTACGGGCTTGGTCATTGACCGCCAATGTGGCCACCCGCAACATTTCATCTTCATTGAAAGCATCCGGTCGCTTCTTGTACATGCTCAACAGCTCTTCGTCGGTAGTAAAACTGCGAATAGTATATGTATATACATATTCCACCTTACGGTCTTTCTGTAAATACTTGGCACGTATGTCCTTCCAGCAGCTTAACTGTCGGATGTAACGCTCTGCAACATCATCATTTTGATCCGCATATCGCTGCATGATTTCGTCCACCTTATCTGCATCGGGATGATGATCCGACAGCATTGCATCCAAGACCGGTTGCCATCCTTCAGGGCGCGAGCCTACTCGTATAACTTTCTGAATTTCAGGGCTAATCTGCAGGCGGTCCACCAACCAGTTCTTGGCAGAGTTTGCACGGTTTTTCGAGAGCGGAGTGTTGAATGCCAGCGGTCCGTCTGCCGAAGCCATGCCGAAAATTTCCAGTGAGGTCAGGGTAGCAAGAGTATCATTCAGCACCGGAGCCAGTTTTGCAACCATATCATCCAGTTCATTGCGGTTGTTGCCCATCTCCAGATTGATGTCATACTTATTTATGACGAACTGAAGATTCGCCACACCTTTCCCTTCTGCTATTTTAGGACGTATCTTGAATTCAGGTTCAATCCATGTAAGTTTCAGTTCTTTTTTAGGGTCTACAAGTGTAGCCGGGGTACCGAATGTCGCAACATTGACAGTGTCTATACCAGAACATTTACCACAACCGTTGGTAGAGACTACTGCCACCATGCGCGCATTGTCAATATCCATAGGAAGCTGGACAAACTCCGAATAAGGGAATTCCGTATCCCGGGCTGTGTTTTCGACTTTGATTATCCTGCCCGCATATGGATCTTCATAGTTTTTAAGTACCCGAAGACGTTCTACCTTCTTATTATAGATAGGGGAATATATTGCAATCGGACAACATCCATACAATAACGAATCTCCTGAAAGCAATTGTGGTGACACGACAAGGCGGCTCCGCTTCGGCAAATAGCGACCAGGAACACGAAATGTAACATCCAGTTGCGCATTATTGTCAGTATCCGGTACGACAACATAAGGAGCCGGAGAAACAGTTATAGCCTTTCCTGCCTTATACGTGGCACATCCCGTCATGCAAATCAATCCGGCAGAAGCCAATAACAATGTGATATAGTTGATAGTAGATTTCATAAAAAACGCTGTTTAGAAAAAGTACACTACAGACAAAGACGCCCTGGTAGGACCCACATAGTCTTTATTTTTCCATTCGTACGATTTTATGCATGGTATGCAATCGCTTTCCTTATACCACAGACGCGCATATCCAAAACCAAACTCTGCTTCCAGATTAAAATGCGGCGACAAAATCCAATCATATCCATAGCTGACACCGCCGCCGGCAAGATATCCGTCGCGACGTTTCCGAGCCAATGTACTATAGAATTGTGCACCATGAGCATGCACACCGATGAAATGACCTTCAAATTTCTCGCAAAACCAGTATTTCAATTCTGGTTGCGCAAGCCAGAAACGCAGTTTCTTATTATCTTTGAATGTCCAAGGGTTATATGCACCGGCCAGTTCCAAAGTCACCTTCTGGGACAATGCCGTTTCTACGCCAATGTTCGGCGTAGTGGCCAACCAATATAGGCCATTGGTCTTCACCCCTACATTCTGAGCAGAAACCTGCTGTAACACACCGATAGTGAAAGCAGCCATCAAAAACACAATCTTCAGTTTCATCAGTATCTTTCGCTTAACTTATATCAATACCCCTTTCTCGTCACGAGTGCGGGGCCTGTTTTAAATTGGGCTGCAAAGTTACTGTATGGAAAGAACAGACTTACTATTTCACGTCTACTGTATTGGCTCAAACGCCTATAATTTCTGCTCACAAAAAAACTTTCCGGACAGACATTGTCCGGAAAGCCCCAATCATTATTTGTACGCCATTACTTGATCAATCGTTGGTCTCTCTGATATTCAAAGGTGTATCACCAAGATACTTTTTGCAGAAGCTTGTCAGATAATTAGGTGACAGTTTATATTTGTCGGCGATTTCTTTTACTGTCATGTCCGTAGTTTTCAAATCCATAAGAACATTTGATTTCCTCTTCAAATTCAACCACTCGCCAGCAGGCAGTCCAAAGGCTCTTTTGAACTTGCGGTTGAACGTTGCCCTCGGAATGTTCATCATAACAGCAAGTTCCTTGACATTCATATCGAAGTTATAATACTTGAAAAACAGTTCCCTAAACTCGAAGATATCTCCTGGTTCTATCCTGAACAAGTAGAGCAGGTCCTCATTACTGTAGACAGCGCGGATTACCAAAAGTATTATATAACGTTTGTATTCAAAAAAACGGCTTCCAAACAAACTGCCGTCCATTTCGTTCTGGGTAACAGCCAGTTCCATCATCAAAATATTTCGAATAGGCAATACTGGGATATGGTTTTCGGTCAGAGTTCCCGAGATTATGGCAGACGATCTTTTTTCAGTTGCTGGACTGAGAGACAGGCCGTTGCAGAGCGCCATAGATGAGTCGAAGTAGCAAAAAAGTAATACGGATTCCACCCCCCCGTACACAAATGTAATCATGTTCATGGACCACAAACATGTTTCCGTTCTCCACATTGTCCTTCAGATAGACGCTGGTAGAGACTCGGACTTTCCCTTTCAATACAAATACAAGTATTGAGTAATCTGTGTGGTCTCGTCTAAGTAATTCATCCTTCGCCAGAGTAACAATCTGAAACGGAGTCATTTTGGCTACATCATAATTAGCATACGAAATATTTTGCATCGCCATCAAAATAAACAGTGGTCAAGGAGTCACAAAAATACATCATTTTGACATATGCCGCAAATTTTAAATATTTGAAATTATTTGTGATGCATTAACTATCACATCACTTCTCCTTCAGCATTTCCTCCAGAAGCACGTCCGCGATGTCCACATGGCGCTCAAGTTGCTCGGGTGTGGCATTGCGTTCCAGGATGTCTGATATGGTGATGTCAAGCATCGGGTAGTTCTTTGCCTTCTTCCTCCATTCTTCGTAGCCGTCAATGTCCGGGAAGGCTGTCACTTTACGGCCTTTCAGGACCATCAGTCTGTCATTGAACTGACTTTTGCCTCCTGTGGCCAGCCAGATGTATTCGGGGAGAAGGAGGGAGCAGATGACTGCGGTCTTCTCCGACTCCACCAATGCAACATTGGCATTGACCTTATCCTGGAGCAGATGCTCGCCGAACAGGCATTGGGTGAGTCTCCATTCCGGCGGAAGCAGGTGCGCAGCCTTGAGATTGGTGTGCACCCACATTACCGGCGGGAAACGGTCATCCTTGATGCGGTGGCCGGTCTCCGGGTTGTAGGGGATGATTTTCCCGCCGCGGCAGCGACACCGACAGGAATCAAATCCAACCGAATCATGGAAAGGCCAGTCTTTTCACAAAGCCTTCCTATACTCAGGCTTTTGTCCTCAGCAAACATTTGCAAAATCAGCTCCTGTCTTTCGGTCAATTTTA
>OGRU01000069.1_pt1 | contig 93757 bp, 81 predicted proteins | sample 1553541 | NCBI WGS metagenome assembly OGRU01 (sample SAMEA2580068, study PRJEB22360) | human gut metagenome | biome: human gut; feature: human-associated habitat; material: faeces | place: Denmark | collected 2008/2010
CATTGCGGCTCCATACTTCTCCGAAGAGGATGTCGTCGTTGAGGTGGGCGAACTCCGGGGCAAACTCACCCAGCTGGGTGCGCCCTGCTGTCTGTACTATTTTCTGTTGTGCCATTATGTTGAGTGAAATAGTCGTTAATACTATGATTGTGGCAAATACCTTCATGTTTGATGTGGCTCTTTGTGTTTACGATGTTTTGCGATACTCGCTTGGAGTTTTTCCCGTTTGTGCCTTGAAAAAGCGGACGAAGTGTTGGGGATACTCAAAGCCGAGGTGTTGGCTGATTTGCGTAATGCTTAAGGTTTCATCCGCAAGTAGTTGGCGGGCTGCAGAGAGTAGTCGGTCGTTGATCAGACTCTTTGCGGTTCGGCTAGTCTCTGTCTTGACTAATTCACCGAAATATTTAGGTGAATAGCAGCATTTGTCGGCAAAGTAGGCTACGGTAGGCAGCCCTTCACGCATTGCTTCGCGGGCAATGTATTCATCGAGCAGAGCGATGAATTTCTTGACCACCGAATGATTTATCTCCTCGCGTGTGATAAACTGTCGGTCGTAGAAGCGCAGGCAGTAGTTCAGCAGCAACTCGATGTTAGAAACGATGAGTTCACGTGAATGCCTATCTATAGGATGCTCGAGTTCCTGCCCAATCATTGAGAGTACATCACGGAAGATATTTACCTCGGTAGCGGATAGATGTAGCGCTTCGTTGCTTGTATAGTCGAAGAACTCATAGCGGGAGATGTTCTTGCCAAGTTGGGTGCGGTTGAGCAACTCGGGATGGAATGCCAATACCGTATATTTGGCAAGCGGTACTCCTGGATTAGGTTCCACTTTAACCGACTGTCCTGGGGCAAACGAAGTGACGGTCATCTCGTCAAAGTCATATTCTGTTCTGCCGTATGACAATTTGCATCCCTTGTTTTCCTTCAGAAAGAGGGCATAAAGTCCGTAGTGATGCACAGCCTCCTGTATCGGAGCAGTGTTCTCTACACGTGCAATGCTTACCAGAGGATGAAGTGTTTTCACCCCTATGAAGTCGTTGAACTCCTGTATTGTATTAAAGAAAAAATCCATCATGGTCCTATGCATTAAAATTCCAAATCCTTCATATATTGACAATGCAAATATGCACACATTATTTATATTTAATTGTACCTCAAATCAGGAATGTACTACCTATAGTCCAGAAATACAAAAGTCTAAGAATCCATACTGAAATAGACTTAAGTTACGAAATTACATTATTTCAGCCAATAATTTACAGGCGGATTAGGACAAATGCATTAACTTTGTTTAAAATGAAATGATTATGTCAAAGGTCGATAAATATGTGGCGTTGATTCCGCGGATCCAGTCCGTCCTTTCGGGGGAGACTGATGAAATTGCAAGGATGTCAAACATGGCGGCTTTGCTTCACTTCGAATTCGGCTTCTGGTGGACAGGGTTCTATCGCGTCGTTTCGGCTGATGAACTTGTGTTAGGGCCATTTCAGGGGCCTGTTGCCTGCACCAGAATAAGGAAAGGCAGGGGAGTCTGCGGGACTTCATGGAGAGAGGAGCGCACGCTTGTTGTCCCTGATGTCGAGCGGTTTCCAGGACATATCGCCTGTTCAAGCGAAAGCCGGAGCGAGATAGTGGTTCCATGCCGGAAATGTGGTCGGATCGTTGCGGTACTTGACATTGACAGTAAGGAACTTGCCACATTCGACGAGGTGGACAAAGATTATCTTGAGCAGATAGTGTCAATGTTGTATGGCGAAGAATGCCATATGGAATAGCAGTGATTTTTCAGCTGAAACTATAAGTTATTTCAATGAAAGCAGAACTTTTGTCCAAAATGGCATTGACCTGACTCGTGGTTCTTGTTCTCTATGCGGGCTGCATCTCAGTGGCTTATCTGTGCCTCAAGCTGTATGACATTCCTGTCCGTAAATGGCTGAAACGTATGATTGGACAGTCTGTCTCTTGACTTGACAATACTGAGGTGGAAGACTTCAGGAAATCTTGCTATAGCTTCTCGCAGAACTCGATTTTTTCCCTGTTCGGACCTTCGATGGTGAAGAATTTCACTCCATTTTTCCAGAAAGGAAGTCTGTTTACCTGCCGGTCAAGCATCTTGAATGTTCCTGCTTCCTTTACGACATTGAAGAGGTTTTCGATGTCCTTTACGTCGATGGCGATATGGTCGATGGCTCCGTATTCCATCTTCGCCTGCCGGTTCTGATAGGTTTCTATTGTGAGGTTGTGGAGCTGGAGGAATGCAACTTCTTCTGTTCCGTTTATTGTGCGGAGGGCTGTTTCGAAGCCCAGAGCATGGTAGAATTCAATCGTCTTCTCGATGTCGTCAGTAGGAATGCCAATGTGTTGCACTCCTGTTGTAAAATCTTTAATGTCCATAATCAATCTTGTATTTGGTAACCTTCAAAAAATAACCTGCATCATCAGAAGTAATCTGAGGCAACTATTACTTTTATGTTACTAAATTACATCATTTCCTGTAATAATCTGCAGGCGGAGTAGGATAATTGCATTAACTTTGTTCAAGCGGCTTTGCTTCACTTTGAATTCGGTTTCTGGTGGACAGGGTTCTATCGCGTCGTTTCGGCTGATGAACTTGTGCTAGGGCCATTTTAGGAGCCTGTTGCCTGCACCAGAGTAAGGAAAGGCAGGGGGGTCTGCAGGACTTCATGGAGAGAGGAGCGCACGCTTGTCGTCCCTGATGTTGAGCAGTTCCCAGGACACATCGCCTGTTCAATCGAAAGCCGGAGTGAGATAGTGGTTCCATGCCGGAAATGCGGTCAGATTGTCGCTGTGCTTGACATTGACGGAATAGTATCTTTTTTATGGCTTTTTCTTTGTGTCAGGCAGAAATCCGGCCACGACTCCGAGGAGTGGCAGATATGCACTGGCATTGAAAATGAACCAGATGCTCGTCTTGTCCGCGAGCCATCCGAAGAATGCCGAACCGATGCCGCCCAGGCCGAACATGAGACCGAAGAATACGCCGGAAATCATCCCTATCCTATCTGGCATCAGGTCTGTTGCATATACGACAATCGATGAGAACGCAGACGAAATTACCAGACCTATGATAACGGCCAGAGCTATGGTCCAGAAACAGTTTACATGCGGCAGCAGCAGGGCAAAGGGTGCTGCTCCCAAGATGGAGCCCCATATTACGTATTTCCTTCCGTACTTGTCACCTAAAAGCCCTCCACCTATGGTGCCGAGCGCCGATGCTGAGAGGAATGCGAAAAGGCATAGCTGGGAATTCTGCACTGTCATCGAAAATTTGTCCATCAGGAAGAATGTGAAGTAGCTTGTCATGCAGGACAGGTAAAAGTACTTGGAAAAGATCAATGCCACCAGAATGAGCATTGCCGTATGAACCTGGCGGCGTGGGATATCATTACGGATATCTGTATTGATTTCAGGATGGTCAGTATGGGTAGCAATCCTTTCCTTGTACCACGATGCAACGTGCAGCAGTATTATTGCAGCCAGGATTGCTATTAATGCGAACCACCGGATGGAACTCTGTCCGAAGGGCAGAACTATGAGCGCTGCCAGCAGTGGCCCGAGTGCATTCCCTCCATTGCCTCCTACTTGGAATATCGACTGTGCCAGGCTCTTCTTTCCTCCCGAGGCCATCTGGGCGACTCTGGAAGCCTCCGGATGAAATATTGAAGACCCCATTCCGATTATTCCCACTGCAATCAGAATTGTCAGGAACGTGCCGGCGCCGGAGAGCAAGAGGAGTCCTGTCAATGTAAAGCACATTCCTATGGAAAGTGCGTAAGGAGTAGGTCTCCTGTCGGCGTAATAGCCTGTGAATGGCTGAAGTATGGACGACATCATTTGGAAAACCAGCGTTATGATGCCTATCTGTGCAAACGAGAATCCATAGGTGTCCTTTATTAAGGGGTAAATGGATGGGATTATTGACTGGATCATATCATTCAGAAAATGACCGATGCCGCAAGTAATCAGTATAGAATAAGCTGTGCCGTCATTGGAAATATTACCGGATTGCCTGTTCTTAAAATTGACATTCATTATCTATTGTTTCTAACAGAACACAAAAAACGAGGAAACTGTCCCCGAAAAAGCTTTCCGTCAATGATAGAGTAGGGCCCGATTGTCAATCATCGGTTCGTCGGAAAGTGGCGCAAAGGTACTAAACAAATCTACATTGACAAAAAACAAACTTGCTCCAAGTACATTGATTTTGCGCAATTATTGGGTAACTTTGCGAAAACCTTTTATTTATGTCTTTGGGGAAAAATTTAGCCTATCTGCTGTCGGGCATAGCAATGCTTTCTGCAGCAGTATCAGTAACTTCGTGTCTCAATGAGGATTACGATCTCACGAAAGACATTGACACGAATATTAGCATTGATGGGGATATCAGTGCGCCGCTGGGAAACTCCGAGCTTATTCTGGTCGATGACTTCCTTAACCTTGGTAATGATGCCGCGGATGTCCTGAAAACTGATTCTTCGGGAAATTACTATATTTCTGTAACAGGACGCGGTACATCTTCTGATGTGGAGCTGCCGGTTCTCTCGTTCTCGGACGAGCTGGTGACGGACGGCGGATATATTGCTAAGATCAGGAAGAGCGAACTTCCATTGCCTTCAAGCGGTACGGTTCCGGCTGAGCAGTACACTAAGCATTTCAATGTGTCTTCGACACCGATGACGATCAATGAAGATGTGCCACATGAAATTCGGGCTGTAAAGGATGCTGAGGTTTCCGGTGTGGTGAAGATCTCTTTGATGGTGACTACAGGAAAGGCGACCTTGTCTGACCTGATTATTGATTTTCCTGAGTATCTGGAATTTGCAGAGGTAAAAGATGCCGGTCTGAACTTCAATCCGGATGGTAATCTCCTGACTATCAAGAGCCCTCAGATCTCTACGATGGCCAAGAACTATTATCTGAATGTCGTAGGCATTGATTTCGACAAAATACCTTCAGGTCAGGGCTTCCTCCCATCGCAGCATAAGATCGTGCTGAACGATGAGATAAAGCTTAGTGCCTTCGATGTGAATGCTGTGCTTTCAGACTTTGGAACAACCGTGGAGGCGATACCTAATGAAATTGTCGCAGATATAGACATCTCTATTTCATCGTTGATTGTGAAGACTGCGTTGGTCAAGGTGGACCCCGAAATTGTCATTGATCCTTTCATTTCGAATGTGGGCGAGTTGCCTGATTTTTTGAGCGGCGATGATGTGGTCCTGGACCTTTACAATCCTGTGCTGAAACTAAATATCGATAACCATACTCCGCTTAAATTGAACCTTAATGCCGATATCATGTCATACAAGGGTGCCGACCATCGTACAACTCATGTCGGCAATGCAAATGGAGGCGAAGCAATTATGCTGACTCCTTCCGGAATGAATCGTCTCTATGTCTCCAGGACTGGAGAAGGAGTTCCGACTGGATTTTCATCTGTCGTAGTGCCTGATTTCTCATCGCTCATCAGCATTGTGCCTGACCGTATCGGCGTGGAAAACATTGATGTAGAGGCGGCTGACGAGTTCGTGACATTGACCTCGGGAGGCAGATACAATGTCGTTTATGATTTCGAACTGGCTGCCGCTCTGGCATTCGGAAAGGATGTCAAGATAGTTTACAGCACTGATTTTACGGGCTGGAATGAGACTTTCAATCCTAATGATGAGAGTTTTGCATTGGAAATACGTGATGCTGACGTGAAGTTCGACTTTGTCAATATGATTCCGATGACAATTTCGCTCGACGCTGCTGCCATAGATGTGGACGGCAATGTCATTCCTGGAATCAAGGTGACATTGAATGGAGATATTCCGGCGGGATCTGTCGAAAAACCGTCCACATCAGCATTGACCCTGAATCTGGAGGGTAGCGCGGAGCAGATGCGCAAGCTTGATGGTCTCCGCCTGAACCTTACCGGAAGCGATCCGGGCACGATGTCAGGCGTCTGCCTGAACAAGAACCAAGGAGTGCAGTTCAAGAATATGAAAATCAGGCTCCAGGCTAAAATGGACATTGAATCAGGTCTTTAATCTATGAAAATAATGAAGAAAATTCTTTTTACGATATTGGTGTCAATGCTGGCGGCGGCAAGCGCTTTAGCACAGCAGTCGATGTTGCGTTCCGCCTATTTCCTGAGCGGATATAACGGAAGGGGAGACCTGAACCCCGCATTTTCAGCGGAAAGGAACTATTTCTCCTTGCCGTCACTTGGCGGTACGGCATTGTCCGTACAGAGTAATATGGGTGTGAGTACGTTCCTGTATCCTCTTGACGGCCAGCTTACTACATTTATGAACTCGAATGTTTCCCCGGATGATTTCCTGAGTAAACTTAAGAATAACAACCGGCTCGGCGTGAACGTGGGCATGTCCATTTTCTCGCTTGGTATTTGGGGACGCAAGTCCTTCTTCACCTTCGGTATCCGGCAGCGTGTAAATGCCGGACTGAACGTTCCGTACAGTCTCTTTGACTTCATGAAGAATGCCGGCAAGTCGCAATATTATGATATTTCTGACATAGCTGTCAATGCTGATGCCTATATGGAGTATTCCTTCGGCTGGTCACGTCAGTTCGCGGATAAGATCAATGTAGGTGCGCGTGTGAAATTCCTCATGGGCGAGGGCAGAGCCGAGGCTCGTATTGACAAGATGCATGTCCAGATGACCGAGGACAGGTGGAGCGTCACTTCCAGCGGAACATTGACCGCAGCTTGCGGCCTCCTCGACGTGAAGACAAAGGGGGAGACAGGCGCGGAAATTGATTCTCCTGAGGATGTGGACCTTCTGGATGAGTTCGATTTCAAGGAAGTCAACGGCTCAAATATCGGTTCAGTAATAGGTGGTTATGGTGCGGCCATTGACCTTGGTGCTGAACTGGAGCTGATCCCCGGTCTGAGGCTTTCCCTTGCAGTGAATGACCTTGGCGGTATCTTGTGGAACAGCGTAACGGAGGCGAAGACCAGGAAAGACAGCTGGTCGTTCGAGGGTTTCGACAATGTCTCGTTCGATGAAGGCGAGGGCAAGGATAATTCGCTTTCAGAGCAGTTCAAGGCTCTCGGCGATGATTTCCAGGACCTTGCGAAATTCTACAGGACAGCCAAGGATGCCAGCAAGTTCAAGATGCTTACAATGACACTGAATTTCGGTGCTGAATATGTGATGCCTTTCTATAAGGGACTCACGGCCGGCTTCCTCAGTTCGTCCCGTTTCAATGGGCCTTATACCTGGTCTGAAGGCCGTTTCTATGCCAACCTGAAACCATGCGACTGGTTCAGTTTCGATACGAACTATGCCATTTCGTCCTACGGCTCCACAATGGGCGCCGCTCTAGGCTTCCACGCGGCAGGATTCAATATGTTCCTGGGCGCCGATGCCATCGGATTCAAGTACGCGAAAGCCTCCAAGCAAGGTCTTGTATATCCATACGGCCAGCTTCATCTCGGTTTGAATTTCGGCATTTCCTTCAACGTGGGCCGCCGTCATGATACCGCGCCGCGCCACGCCCTTATCTCGCTGTAGGAGTTTGTCCGTATAGTTTTTTAGTCAGTATGGCCTGAATTGATACAAGTCTATCAGGCCATACTGACATTACATGCCGATGAGGTCCTTGAACATGCGAATAATGCGCTTGCTCTGACGTTGTGCGTGGCTCTCGGGTGATGAAACGTCGTATGATAGACAAGGTGCTGAAGGGATGCACATTTCTTCTGCAAAACATGCTGATTCGAACTTCTCGAACGTTCTTATTGAAAGACGTTTCTCCTGTCTCAAAGCAAGAATCTTGTCATATTGTTCAAGTTCTCGCTCTGATTGTCCCAGCAATTCCTCCAGAATGGATTCCATGTCGGGATCCGGTTCTGCATAGATCTCTCTGGCTATGTCAAGTGATTGCTTGTTCAATGTCGCGATGAGCGCATCATTGAGCTCATTTACCAGTCTCTTGACCTTCGCGCATAATCTTGATGTGCGGGTGCGGAGAGTGCCGGCTGTGATGCCCAGGACACTTGCCACATCCTTGTCATTCAGGTCTTCGTCGGGCCATGAATAGAAACCCATGAAGTGCTTGTATGCGCTCCTGAAGAACAGGTATCTGTCCTCGCTGGACTCGTGCTGGTTGAACCATGCAATGGCAAAACCGACATGCATCAATGTTATGTCGAGAGGCTGGCCAGTCTTGGCAGCGGCAAGCTGGAGACGGTACTCGGCAAGGGCCTCCCGCATCTCCGTCAGTATTTTGTTTTCTTCTAGCAGGAAATGACGGAATGTCTGGCGGAGACACGCAGGAGTTGCTTTCTCATCCCGTATCTGCTGGAGATAATAGCCCTTGACGTCATCATTGACATACTTCGGCTTGGCCTCATACAGATAGAGGTAGAAGTCGGAGAGGTAGTCGTCGAACGTCTTAATCGCTGACAATCCGGAGTCCTGAAAGAAGACCTGCTGATAGCAGTTCTTCAGTAATCTCCGGTAGGTTACCATCAGCAGGTCATAGATTCTTTGCTTCATGCTGCTTGTCCTTTTTACTGGTCTTCTTTGGCTCATCATCGAAGTAGTCACTTGCGCAAGCTATCTTTATCTTGGCTTCACGGGCCATCATAGGTGTCGCCATCTCATAGCACATGGCATTGGCCTCGAAGTAGCGCTCGCGGCTCCGACGCTCCTTCTCGAACATAACCTTGGTCCCTTCCTCGTCCTGGACGAAGTTCAGGGCATTGGTGATATTGATGGTCATGGCGACTCTTACTGCATCCTGGTTGGCACCGATGTATGTGAACATCCAGCCTTTTTTCTTCAGTTCGTCGATGATGGTGGCTATAGCCTTGCCGCTATACTCCTTGCTGCAGTTCTCCTCACCATCGGTGATGATTGTTACAAGGACGCTGTCGTCATCGGATACATGCTTCCTGATGCTGTTGATGCCAAAGCCTATGGCATCAAAGAGGGGAGTGCAGGCTCCCGGGTTGTACTCATCAGGACGGAGATCATTGACCTCCCTGATGGAAACCTTGTCTCTAAGGAGCCGGATGTTGTCAGACTCGAAAGGAACAATGCTGACGAGCTGCTCCTGATCAGGATATTTTTCCTGAGCCTTGCGTATTGTCTGCAATGTCTCGTTCAGACCGTTGAGCGCTTGGCTCTTGATACAACTCATGCTGCCGCTCTCATCCAGAATAATCAGATTGAATACCTTTGTCTTCATAATAAGTTTCTTTTAAAGTTTAACTTGTTGTTCTGACTATAGGTAGGAGAGAAACGGGGGTTGTTACACATTGACAGATATTTTTTTTGAAAAAACTGTCGTCGAGGTTGTTATTCCCGTTCGGGTCTCAGAGTTGGTCAATGCGGGAGAGGCGTCTTATCCTTTCGGGGATGCCGAACCTTTCCTTGAGCTCCGCTTCAATGATAGCATTGATCTCGCGTCGCCTGCGGGCCTGCTCGATGGCGAATTTGCGGCTTTCTCTGCGATGCGCCTGATATGCCTCCCATTTTGTCCTGTTTTCCTCTAGCATTGACTCAATCTTTTCCATTGTATTTTCAATGCCGGATTTGCTGAGTTCGCATTCCCAGACTGTGATTGCGCTCAAGCCGATGGATTCGAGGCGCTGGATATTGACGAGGTCCCGCTCCTGATTCCGTGCAATCTTATTCACCCAGAATTCAGTCCGCGTTTTCGGCATAACGAATTTGCTGCAGCCCTTGTGTCCATGCCAGAAGCAGCCGTTCACGAAGATGCAGGTGCGGTATTTGGGCAGGACGATGTCCGGAGTCCCGGGCAATGTGCGGACGCATTTGCGGAACCTGTATCCACGTTGCCACAATTCACGCCTGACCGCCTGTTCGGGGCGTGTGTCCTCCGAGTGTATGCTGGCCATGCAATCGTGGCGTTGTTTGGGTGTCATGCGGTCCGGCATGGTTCAATGTCTGTTGATTATTTCAATGCCTTGCCGTCGGAGAAAGCGTTACCGACTTTCTCGCCCAACTGGATATAACCATGATGAATAGGGTCGAAGACGATCAGCTCCATTTTCTCCATGTCTGGATTTCCGTCTTCTGCCAGATACTTTTCACCTACAAGGATATAGACGATTTCTGCAACGAGATAATAGCCCGTTTCGCTTTCATTGAACTTCTCCTTGACGCGGCACTCAAGGGTCATCGGAAAATCGGTGAACACAGGAGCATTGACCTTCGTCGCCTTCTCGATGTTCCATCCCGTCTTCTCCATTTTCTTCGGGTCGTTCTTGGCGGAAACGATGCCTACGAAATCAGCGGCCACCATGGTTTTCCTGGTTGCGAAGGCAACGGTAAACTCGCCGCTGATCTTCAGGTTGTCTGTGGTGACGTGTTTCCCCATCGAGATCATAATCTCATTCGCGTCCCACTGTCCTGCCCAGGCGGCGTTCATTGCATTGGCAACTCCTTCCTTATTATATGTGCCGATAATCAGCACGGGCTGCGGTACTACCCACGGCTTAGGTTCAAAAGATTTCATACGCCTTGTACTTTATTTCGTCATTAATTCAGTAGTCACCAGAATGGTGATAGTCAATGCAAATATATGCATATTATGTGATGTCGTCAAAGAAAGAAAACATTAAACGACAAGTTCAATATATTAAGCGAAAAACAATGTGCAAGAAATTTCGTACTTTTGCTTAAATATAATCAGTTAGATACATATTTTATGGATCAAATAAATTGTCCAAAGTTTCCAGATGACCTTAGAATCGGGCGGGAGATAATTGATTGTAATCTCGATTCCTTTTTTGACGGATTCTTCGATGAAGAGTGGAGTACACTTGATGGTATTCTTCCTACCGGAAAAGCTATTGTTATACTTCATACTCATGGACTGAGGATTGCTGTTGATGATGTGACTTATGATATTCATAATTCACAGATAATCAGCATTGACAAGGAATCATCCTCAGAGCTGAGACAAGAATATAAATCCAATCTTGGGCGTGTCCTGCCGGGAGGAATGCTTATGGGGACGCGTGGTGCGATTTTAGGCGGACTGTCCAGTATTGAGGCGAGGTCCAAGCGAGTACCTATTCAATATGTATCTATAAACTTTTGGGATGTAGACTCGAAAACACCTCAGACCATCTTGATCAGTTGCGAGAAGGATGAACCCGTTGATGAGTTTATCAATCGTCAAAAAGCGGAGAATGCGCTTAATATATCACAAAATAGGGTTGCCGGAGACGATAAGCATCAGAGAGTAGTGATAGCCATATGTTGGATAATCTTCTGTATTCTCTTCGTGATATTTATTGTTATGAGTAGTTTATAAGAAGTCTTCGTCAATGCGTGAGATGCGTTTTATTTGCCGCGGAGTATTATGGTTCAGCCAATGAAGATTAATATCTAATTTGCAGAGAAGGATGTTAGTTGTTCGAGATAATTTTTCGATTTTTGTAAAAAGAGGTTGTAATGGTTGCATATCGAAACGCAATCCCGAATGGCTCAGACAATTCTTATGCAATTTTGAAAAAACGGAGAATATGGATTTGACGCATAATATAATTGAATATGTAAACTGCTGTGTTGGTGCTTTTGCTAATCGGTTTAAGCTTTCATTGACACAGTCTTACGCCTATTTGCGTAGATTTAAAGGAATAGACTTTCTTATTGATTGCTATGCGGCTGAGCATACTCTTTCTATAGATGATGCGGTGGAGGACATTGCCATATTATGCCAAAAGAATGGAGGTCGAATAGGATGCTGAAGTTGTTTCATGGAAGTAATGTCGTGGTTGATAAAATTGATTTATGTCGTTCACGAAAAGGCAAGGATTTTGGGTGTGGCTTTTAGCTGAATCCTAATGAATCTCAGGCACGTCCTTTGCCCTGATATTATATAAAGAAATTTGCGGGTTCTCAAGAAAAACCATAATTTTGTGGAGTTGATTGAATCAAAAGACATAAAGTTTACAATGCAGCAAAGAAGGATGAACAACTGGACAAACTTATCTGATCAAGGTATCAAATGCCTTGAAGGGATGTCGTATGTCCATACTTCGGGCATTGAAACATTCAATACTTATTGCGAAATTTTCCGACTAACGTTTGACAGAACATAGAGGATACATTGATGCAGGTATCCCGTTGATGCGATATATGAAAACCGTCGGAGAGTCATTACCAAACTTTTCGACGGTTTTATTTTTGTGCCTGTTGGTGACGTTAGCCTGATGCTATATTCTCCGTCAATTCCGTCCACAGGTCGAATTGTAATATATTATTAACCGCGCAAGTGAAGGCAATTATCGAGAAACAAATTGAACAATCGAAGAAAGGAGAACAATAAGATGAAGATACAATACATGAGTGATCTGCACATGGAGTTCCAGGAGAACAGCAGATACTTGAAAAACAATGAATTACCTGTAACGGGCGATGTCTTGGTACTGGCCGGGGATATTTTCTATCTCAAGGATAATGTCGCTCCGTTGACGAAGTTCTGGAAATGGGCTTCAGAGAACTACCGGCAGGTTCTGATTGTTCCGGGCAACCACGAATATTATAACTATTCGGACGTGATGGAACGAGGCCTGCAATGGAGAGGGATGTTCCGGGAGAATGTCGGTTACTACCAGAACCAGGTTGTTCGTGTCAATGACATTGACTTCGTCCTGAGTACACTATGGTCTCGTATCAATCCGAACGACGAATATTTCGTGTGGAAAGGCATGAATGACTTCCGCCAGATAAAGTTCGACGGGAAGCTGCTTCAGGTGGATGACTTCAACCGGATGCACGAGACTTGTATTGGCTTTATCCGGAAAAGCATTGAGGATAGCACTGCGGCCCATATTGTCGTGGTTACGCACCATTTGCCGACATTTCAGGTGGTGGCTCCGTATCATAGAGGTTCCGTGCTGAACAGCGCCTTTGCCAGTGAATACGGAGACCTGATTGCCGACAGCCGGATCGATGCATGGATTTACGGGCATTCGCACACCAACATTGACACTATGATTGGCGGCACCCGTATAATCAGCAATCAAATGGGATATGTGTTTGAGAATGAACACCTGATGAACGGATTTGATCCGGCCAAGTTTATTGAAATCTAATGGGTATACAGAAATGAGTGAAAGAAAGATAATAGATAGAAACTTCCTTGTAGATTTGGCGAAGGAAGTTGGTCTGAACGCCTCACATTTGGAGGCGTTAGGCACAATGCGTCATTGGAAGATTATAGTTGATGGCGATATGTTGGATCGTTTGGTTGAGATCCATAGCCAATTCGAGCGGCTCGAAGTAATGGGCGACGATGATTATAGGGGATTCTATATCGAGGTGCCGCGGCCCGAGCCGGAAAAGTGGGGCAATGCCGAGGAATTGATTGCTGCTGGGGAATATGAAAGCCGGGAGTTGTTTCTCGAGGATTGGCTTGCATGCAATCCTATGGAAACCAGGTGGTTCCATGTTGCTTCGTGTAGATACAGGGATTTCAGGTCTATCCGTATTACGGACAGAAAGCGTACACGCTTTATCATTGCAAATCGCTCCAATTGCGAGGATGCAGAGTCAGATTATTTGTGGTACAAAGAGATCCTAATCAGCCTCTTCGACTATCTGGAACGGCTGATTGATGTCATTGTCGCAAATCCAGACGGATTCAATGATTATGTGGCGGACAACCTGCCATATCAACAACGAACAGGACGTATTTTACAAAAAGAATTTGACAGCATTGTACCGAATTCCAAAATTGAGGTGGAAGATATGGAAACGGCAATCAAGGCATTGGAGGACTCGCTGAATGGGTGTTCTGTCCCTCTTTTGGAAAAAATGACCATTCGGAGTTATTGCTCCTATTACCGCATTGCTAACGAGGCTTATGAAGCTTATTATCGGAAAAGGAGAATTAGTGAATGTATCTACATAGATCCTAAGGATGTTCCGGAAGAACTGCGTGATGTGGTCTATTACAAGCGGAAGAAGTTCGTGGATGTGACGGAAATGTACGACATTGACAGTCAGGAGGATTTCATGCGGTTCGCAACTGACCATTACGGAGAACTGGGCCTTTCATGTCTCAATATCTTTGCCTCACACGACCGACAACATGGGTGGAAGATTGTTGTTTCCAACAGTTATTCTGCCAATGTCGAGCTAGCTATTGAGATCGCTACGGCTCTGTATAAGGCCGGAGTTACGCTGATGATATACGACGCAGAAAAGTTCCTGAAGATCCTGAAGGAAGAAGATTATGTTCGACTGGTTCCTGAGTCTTTCCACAATTATATGGGCTACCAAGAAGAGGGTTGCGTATACGAACTACCATGGGAAGACGAATGCGCGGACGATGACGACTCGTTTCTGACTCTAAAGCAATACCATGCGCTTGTTTCTATTGCAGAATGGCAGCCTGAATCTCGTGTAAAACCTATCTCCTGACTTCCTTATCATAGTCAGAACCAATCTATTGTGTTGTGGTATCCATGCTATAGCCAATGATAATTATCGCATCAAGATGATAAATATCAACATTATGAGTCTGGAACTTGTCGTTCATAGCACCACAATGCGGAGTGGTTATTTCCATTTTGGAAACAACCACTTTTTTGTCAAGTTCCAACTCTTCAAATATGTTCTTAAGATCTTTGATGACAGTAGGGACGCAGGCCATAAACAATATTCAGGCGGATACGTCAACGCAATCCAGGACTTAATTTCGTGGGAGGTACAATTTGTACCCCTCTCTCCAATTCGTCAAAAATCCGATAAAATGCATCTGGCTGCCTGTTGAAATCCGATATAATGCAGTTTTTGTTCTAAATTGGTTTCAAAGGATTCTCTCTAGTACCCATAACGTCATTTTCTATGGCCGGTTTTATGGGAGCAGAATGGCACATAAAATCAATGCCTATAGATGTGAATCCCTTGAAACGTCTTTTGCTGTATAGAAAGGTCGGCGAACTACTCAACGTCATGTAATTCAAGGACTGTATGAAACCAGCATATGAAGACTCTTAAATCTTCTAATATAAATTCGAAGTTGCCGACCATCATTAATGCTTCCTTCTATTTGTTTCCAGACCACTAGATAACGGTTTAAATCCTGATCCTGGTTTAGGTAAACGATCCCTGCTAATAGCAGCATATGAGGATGGCTCTTTCTCTCTTAGAGAATCTAACCCCTTTCTTCTGCTCGTTTTTTGAATCCTTTTGTAATCGTCTAACGCCATTTGACGTTCTTTTGGAGTCTTAATTGGACATCCGTGCGACTGCATGATTTTAAGAACTTCTTCGTTACTCTTAGGGGAGTATTTTTTACTCTTGTTTTTGTCTTTGATAGATGGTGTGTCAGATAATTTATGCCTTCGTCCATCAACAATCTCTACGACATCACCATCTGTGACTTCATATACTAAGCACCTCTTTGAACTTAAACTCCTACTTTTGATTATTCGGGGCCTTCTTTTAGGAGAATCATTATTCGTATTATTGTTCATGTCATCAGTATTATTTTGCTTTCACTTTTCCGTGGCAGAATTTCTGTCTGGCAAACATTTCCGGCGGTCGTCACCAGAACGGAGATGGGCAATGCGAATATATGCATATTATGTGATGTTGTCAAGAAAGTTTGGCGACGTATAGACGCTCATGCCGAATTATTCTCAAAGACTGTCAAGTTGCATTTTCAAAAATGAAATTTTTTACAATATTAATCTCATGAAATGCCCGAATGAGCAATTTTGTCGGATAAGAGGCAGTAATTATGGTAATTTTGTCGATTAAGAAGAATTATGTCTCAATTAGCACATTTTTGTTAGGAAAGTCTTTGCAGTATTTCTCCGAATCCCTGAAACTCTATACCTTTGAAGACCTGTAAGGAACTCCTTCCGGCCTCGGTTCGGTTACTCCTCGTCAGAGTGAACGGACATGCTCCGAAAAAGTCTTGGCCGCGGCTCCGACGCTCGTCTCACGTGCGCTCGCAAATGTGTATCTGAAAGCATTCAGTGCCATTTTTTTTCATCCTTTTCCCTGTTGTCTCCCAGAAAAGGAAAGGGGGCTCCGGTTTTAGAGACATGTTTCAGTTCGTAGCTGAACTTTTAGGCCGTCTCTGGCTGGGTGGGTTTGCTCCAGAATATGTAGAAGGCACAGGCGGACAAGCTGCTCTCAAGAAAGGCCTGATACTTCGGACTGAAAGTGTCTATCGTTTCCATACGGTTCCATATTGATTAACCGAAAAGTTACTCCGGAGGAGTTAAGCGAAAAAGACGGGGTTCACCAAATGCTTACAATGGAAAGAAGATGCAATGAAAGAGATAATGCTTAATGCCGATATCCAATTTTCAACTCAAGGAACAAACTTCAATATTTGGGATATGCCATATTTTTGCAGAAAAGAAACGTCAAATCTTTGATGCTGCAATAAAGAATCGCTTGGTATATAGAATAATTAAAATTAAGCATAAACAATCTTCATTAGTAGTGTTATGCCAATGGCATTCATAAATCAGATGAAAATATCGACATTGGAAAATGATGTGATTGGGGAAGATTTTGTATCTTTGTGGATAGAATGAAAAAGTATGGACTAAATTCAGCAGAGTATATAAAATGCCTATTTATTGATTTTTTGCTTTCAAAAGGAGAAGTTCAAATTATAGGTAATGAATTTATGTATGGTATTAAAAGGAAAGTAGTTGATTTAGTTATTCTTAAAAATGACAAGACAATAGCCGTTGAAATTAAATCAGATAGTGATAATCTCAAACGTCTTGAAGGACAAATTTTAGAATATGAAAAAATTTTCGACTATGTTTTAATAGTAGCAACGGAAAAACATATAAATAAAATTTGTGAAGTAACATCTTCTACTATAGGAGTATACGTAATTAAGAATAATCTGGTTATAACTAAAATACACTCTCCACATATTCAGAGAAACAAGGATAAAACAGAAATGCTATACTCCGTCAATGCAAAATACTTGTGTAAGCTTAATCATTACAATTTAAGAAAATATAATGCTGATGAAGTTAGAAATATGTATAAAAAGAGGAGAATTTCTAATATTCAAGAAATTCTCCTAAAGTATATAATAAAAAAATATAAAGAACGATATTGTCTCTTTATAAATGAGAGAGGAGCGCAAACTCATATTGAAGATTTATGCATTCTTTCGTCTTCTTTTCAAATAGAATAAATTCTTTTAACTTGTTGAGCTATATGAATATTCATTCTAACTGAAATCCAAAAAGATGGAGATGCGGATGGCGTTCCTCCTGCAGCACACGCTTTAATCTGTTCAATCCCCCAAATGCCTAAATCAGAAGGAAATCTTTGGTCAAAACATACAGATTGTGCAACTCGAATATATGTTGAAGCATATGCAGATACACCTTTTGGTCTTCGCTGCTTATAATAAAAAATTTTGTCAGGTAGAGGAACATCTATCCTTGGTATCCATCCACGAGCCATTGTTATAATGTCGTTACGAATGGGATTAATAGAAGCATAATCAGAATATATTACATCTTTATGTTTTGGTTGTATACTATTATACATATTAATTTCTGAAATACTAAATGTGTCCGTGTCTAAGTCTCCTAAATCTCTAACATTGTTAGGGAAAGAAGTCGATGATACGATATATTCACATGGTGTAGTTATTATTGTCTTTATATTACTTATTCTTGCAATACATTTATTAGCAACATTTTGATGCGAAGCTTGCGGAACATATCCACAATCAATAATAATTCTAAGTCTATTGGTTCCTATATGATTAGAAATAAGTTCAATATCTTCGTAACAATTTTCATCACTGATACTGCTTCGATATAATACAGAACCAAAATTGGATGTTAAACTATCAATTTGACGATCAATGTTTTCTTCAAAATTTTCATCATCAAAATTGAATAATATTGTTGGAATGATTTCAGTAAAAATATTCTCATCTTTTAATTGAAGTAGAAAGTCTATCCAATTTTTATATCCAAAATCTGGAGAATACAAAGCATCTACTTCTGAAGAGGATAATGTTTCTTCAGAAGTAACATCAATGGCAATAGTATTACCTTTGTATATCTCTTTTAGTTTTGCTATACGTCTGTCAAATGGATATGTCTCTATATTATTTTTTGTAACCTTACGGCCTCTTGTTATTTCAATCAACGGTATTGTTTTAGACAAAACATCCTTAGGAACATTTTCCAATGCTCTAATTTCCGCTTCTCCTGTTTTAATAATGATCCAATACTTATTATCATTCATTGTCTTTAACTTTGTATCCAAGTGATATTACCCTATATTTCATTGCAGCAGAAGAAACTTCAAATTTCAATGCTAACTCTCCAATATTTTTTATCTTATCCTCGTCTATTAATTTTCGAACAATTTCTTCTGGCATAAGTAAACGAGATGCAAATTCATTAGCATGATATTCAATAGAATCCATCTCACTGCTTCTAAAGAAAGTAGTATCTACAAATTCAGTGTTTTTTCCTTTATGAAGCATATAATGCCCAAGTTCATGTGCCATGGTAAAACGCTGCCGTTTTATATTATGATTGCAATTTATGCTCATAACCCATTTCCCGTTAATATAACTCAAAGAGCCAGATTTACTGGCATCCATAACCTCATATTTAATTTCTATATCATTTAATGTTGATATCACATCCTTTATTTTAAGTGCATTGTCAATATAAAGTCCGTTATCTTGAGCCTTTTTTAGGATATCATTAACACTAACCAATAAATCAGGTTCTTCAAATTTATCTGATTTTTTTGGACCTCTTCTATTTCCTTTTGTTCCCATAGCTATTCTATTTCTTGATTAGATGATTTTTCTTCTTCTAAATTATCATATGCTTCAAAGAGTAGTTTTATATCACTCTCAAGTTTTAGAATTCTATTGTCGATGGCTTCCTTATCCTCATGTCTTAATATTTCATCTTCAATTCTTCCATACAACGCATTAATACATGTATCTTTAAATGATATTGAATCGCGCATAAGTTCACTTAATGCTCCTATTATGTTTTGCTTTAATTCTGCATTTGTACGTACTTTATGACTTTCTATGTCTGTTTTTATTTCATCTATTTCTTTTTTTGATGCAGATTTAATCGAGTAGATTGTTCCAAAGGTGAATATAGCGAACAAACCTAATAAAAATGCTATCAATGAGTTGTAATAATCTGTAATATGTGATATATATTCACTAGGATTCAATAATACACCTTTTGATTCCAAATCTCTTAAAACTTCAATATGTACACATTTAACACTATCTATTATCAAAGAGTCATTATAAGTTAATGCTTTTTCAGGGTTTAGTAAATATATTGGAGCATAATTTATTGGTGTTACAAATGAAATTATAACAACGATTACTAATATAATAACGGCTGCTCCAACTATACCTGATATGATGTACTTTTTCACATTTATTCTTTTTGCAAATATAGATATAAATCACGATTTATATGCCAGTGCTATAAGAAAAAAGCAAGACCTCTCCTATCTTTATGGCATTGGATGTCTCAGTATGTGAGCCCCAGAATTATGTATAACGAGCGCTTGGTCTCAAAATGTAATAGCCTATGAGGATAGTATGTGGTCTTGATATGCACAAAGATAGTGTGTTTGTTTGCATTCTCAATGAGAAGGGTGAGAAATTTGAAGCGAAATATGGAGTTTTGACTCCAGAGTTAGAAGAACTGTACCAGCTTCTCTTTACTAATGAAGTAAAGGAGGTCTCCATGGAAAGCACCAGTATTTACTGGCATCCCACATGGCGCATTCTTGGCGATATAGAATGTTGTCTTAAATTCATCCCACGGACATAGCCGACTTCCGTCTTGTCGAGGTTTACTTTCAGGTGGAGTTTTCTTCTCGATGAACTTGGTCAGGCTTTCGCATTCGCGTTCCGCACCCCTCTTGCTTTTGCAGAAGATTAGGCTTTCATCTGCGTAATGTACGAACGGATGACCGCGGCGTTCCAGTTCCTTGCCCAGTTAGTTGAGCACTATGTTGCTCGGCAGCGGACTGAGCGGACCTCCTTGCGGCGTTCCCTACGTTGTCGGCTGATATACTCCATTGACCATCACGCCAGCATAAAGGTATTTGTGTATCAGGCTTATGACCCTGCCGTCCTTTATGGTGTGTGAGAGCAACTCTATCAGGTAACTCTGGTTTACGGTGTCAAAGACGCGTTCCAAGTCTATGCCTACGGCATATTCATAACCTTCGTCGAGTATCCTCTGCGATTGTTTCAACGCCCCCTGTGCACTGCGGTTCGGTCGGAAGCCATAGCTCCCCTCACTGAACTGCGGCTCATACATTGGCGTAAGTACTTGAGCTATACTCTGTTGGATGACGCGGTCCACCAGGGTCGGTATACCCAGTTTGCGCGTCTTGCCATTGTCTTTCGGGATTTCCACCCTGCGCACTGGCATGGGCTTATATTTCCCGTTCAAGATGGAGTTCCTGAGTTCATCTTTGTGGAGTTTCAAGTATGGCAGCAAGTCCTTTGCCTCCATCGAGTCGACACCTCCGCTCCCGCCGTTCGATACTACCTTCCTATATGCTCGGTTCATATTATAGGGAGAAAGGATGAGTTCCATCAGGTGATTCTCATCTATCTGCACTTCCGCAAGCCTGCCTTCAGTTATCTCCATATAGGTCTGCGCTTCTTCGATGACTTCGGCTTCCAGCCTATCTTCCCGTGGGCAGCTATCTTTCGTTTTCTGCTTTCTTTCATCCATAGAGTTTCTTCATTAGACTTACTTCAAATAAAGTTCGGCCCTTCCCTGCGTGTCGATATTAGGCAGGTACTATGGCTTCTGCTGACTTCTCGCAGTTCGTTGTTACTGCTCGCTTTCGCTCGCCTGCGAGACCTCTCCAGTTATGGACATACTCTTTCCATCTTATGTCTGCCCGATTTGCCTTGGGCGATTTCGGATAGTTATCGGACTTTGGTTTCTTTAGCAATCTTATCCTCACCCATATGCCTCATATCGGGTTTCTGTCCGTTAGACCAGATGTTTGCCGCCGGCTTCCTTCAGATTCCGTCTCGCGGCGGACACCCTTGCCTTTGGCTGTAACCTTCCCACTATCAGGGCGGTTTAGTGTGACTTGCACCCATTAGAGTATGTTCGTGCTGGACGAACACGAAAAGAGAACCATGGTTAAACGACTCTCATTCAATCAATTACTGTAAATTCTAAGCAATGTCCAGCAGGCGATCACTTCCCGATGCACAACGCTTAATCATCTGAGAGTCAATATGTAGCATTTTCTTGGGCCTGTTTTGGACGCCGAAGTTGCACAAAAATGCGCACCATTTCCGGCGGTCGTCACCAGAACGGAGATGGGCAATGCGAATATATGCATATTATGTGATGCCGTCAAGAAAGTTTAGCGACGTGTTGGTGTTTACATCGTATTCACCTCAGAGACTGTCGGCCTTCTTGTTTTTGGAAAAGTGGAAGGAATCCTCATAATTCCTTTGGAAAAGTGGAAATTTGTCCATAAATTACGTTGGAAAAAAGGATGAGGTATGCTTAATAGAAAGATAGACAGCTATTTAAAAGATTATTACCAAAAATCTTCTAATGCATTGCTGATAACGGGTGCACGTCAAGTCGGAAAGACCTATTCCATCCGCGAGTTCGGAAAGACTTTCAAGAGTTTCATCGAGATCAACTTCATCGAGAATCCCGATGTCGTTGGATTGTTCAAGGATGCTAGGGGAAGCGCCGACATACTGCTGCGTTTGTCGACCATCACGAATGTGCCAATGATAAAAGGGGACACGCTGATATTCTTTGACGAGGTTCAGGAGTGTCAGGATATTGTGACCGCCATCAAGTTTCTGGTGGATGAAGGCTCATATCGCTATATTTTGAGTGGCTCTCTGCTCGGTGTGGAATTGAAAGATATCCGTTCAGTCCCTGTCGGCTATATGGGCGTGAAGGAGATGTTTCCGTTGGATTTCGAAGAGTTCATTACTTGTGTGGGAATCAATGAAAATGTTATTTCCACGCTAAAAGATGCCTGGACGAAAAGGATTCCGGTCGATGGATTCATCCATAACAAGATAATGGAGCTGTTCCGGCTCTACCTGATTGTAGGGGGTATGCCGGCGGCGGTCAGCAAGTATCTTGAAAGTAATAACTTGCAGGATGTGTTGGCGGTACAGCAAGAGATTATTCAACTTTATAAGAAGGATATAGCCAAGTACGATCCGGATAATAAATTGTATATCGAGGAGATATTCAACCTAATTCCGCCGGAACTCAATGCCAAGAACAAGCGTTTTATCCTCAAGCGTCTCAACGAGAATGCTAAGTATGAACGCTATGAGAACAGCTTTCTCTGGCTGAAGCATGCTGGTGTTGCCATACCAGTGTATAATGTGGAGGAGCCCAAGGTCCCTCTGCTGCTGTCTCGCTCCCGCAACCTTCTCAAGCTCTTCCTCAGTGACATTGGTCTACTGGCAGCCCAATATGCCAACGGCATCCAGATGCGGATTATCAAGGGCGATAAGGACATCAACTTCGGTTCTATCTATGAGAATGTGGTGGCGCAGGAACTTGTCGCACACGGTCTGGAGCCCTATTACTACAACAGCAAGAAGAGGGGAGAGTTGGACTTTGTCATAGAGCAGGGAGGCAGGATTCTTCCCATCGAGGTTAAGTCCGGGAAGGATTATACTTACCATCGCGCCCTCTCCAACATTATGGATTGCGATGAGTATGATATCCAGGAAGCACTGGTGTTTAACAATGACAATCTATCAGTTGATGGTCGAATTACTTATGTGCCGGTCTATATGGTGATGTTCTTGGATAACTGTGCAGCGGCGCCGATAGAATACAAAGTTGATTTAGGTGGTTTATCGAATGGGGATGTCTAACGGGGTGTTCATTTTCAACGGAAAACATCCCCATTGAATAATAACAATAATTCGTTAATTTTTTCAGGTCCTAAGCGGCCCTGGCAGTAAATAAAACCAGTTCTTTGAAAAGTTTGTCAATAACTTGTGGGCCCGGTTGCAGAGTGAAGTAAATTTGACACTTAGTCCTATCCTCTTCATCAGGATACCATAGGGCAACTTTGATGAAGCGTTTGAGTGACTTGGAATAAGCCTTCAGTCCGAACAGACGACCTTTGTCTACTTCAATCTCCAATCTCCTCACATCTCGAGATGTCGAGATTGGAGAAGTCAACCTTTCCATCTTACCACTTCGGATTACCTCTCTTTCCGGTTGGCTCCTGAAGTGACGGATAGAACAGAACCGCATCGTTGCGGAGCCTGCTTATCACGTGGAAGCCTTCCTTGAGCAGAGGATTGACGAATGTCTCTTTTGAGAAGAAAGCGTCAGCCACTATCAGACGCAAGATTTTCTGAAGTTTCTCCTTGAGGATGATCAGGTTCTGACAGTACTAATCAACGAGGTTGTAGTCCATCTCCTCCAGAGATTTGGTGTTAGGGGGGGGTATCGCGCTCAGCGTCACGCAATCGCGGTTGTCCACATCAATGACACCGACTCCTAAGACCTCCTACCATCGCTTCATCTCGCCTGCAACTCCGGACCAGAAGCGTCCTATCCAAGGGGTTTTCCTGCCCGACTTGGGAAGAAAACTAGGATCAGCCGCGATGGCCAGAAACTTTCCCGTCAGAGTCTTTCTGATGAGGTGCTCGTTGAAAGCGAACCAGTCGAAAGTCTCGTTTTTGAAGTTGTTGCGGTAGGTTTGTTCGGAGAACTCGCTATACCGACCCATCTGAAGGAAATTTACCTTGCTGGGGATCTCCATGAAGAGTTTAAGCGTATCCATAAACACTTTCTCAAAAGGTTCGTTTATCTTTGCTGCTGATTTGAGAGCCTCAAGCCACTCAGATTGGTATTGCATAAGTAGGTTTGATGAACTCATAACTCAAAGAGGTTGAATGCTTTAAGTTACTAATAATCAGAGATTTATGCGGTATTTTCATTGTCTAATTATCTACATTTAGACATTTTTTTGCAGAGTCTTTTCGGGCCTTTCATCAGCTTGCCAAGCGACAGTTATTGACTGTATTTCAATGAACTTTTATATAGCGGAACCGGATAGCCGGCTTCCAATGTTTAACTTTTAGTGCGGTAAATTTTTACCGAAGTATTGTTGCGTAAATACTAGTTTTTTATTTGCAGGTAGAAATTTTTGCAAAAATCTTCTACTTGGAAACGATGCGTATTGTTGATGACATAGAGCAACAGATACAACAGAGCGAGGCAGGGACCTTGTTCTTTGTGTCGGACTTTGCGAAGGCTGGAAATGATGTGTTTATAAGCCGTCTTTTGTCGCAAAAATTGATAATAATACACAACTAAAGAATCTTCGCAAGAAGAGCCGCAAGTTCATCGTGGCTAATCTTGCCGGAGATCTAGATGCACAGCTGAAGGTACTGGGCCTCTCAGGATATGAAGTGAAACCTGGGATTGTTGATGAAACTGGAAATCCAGTCTCGTCAGATGCGGACCCAACGGTGATTTATGTTAACTATTCTTCCGTATCATCTTGCACTTCTCCATATGTGCCTTCGAGAGTCAAGATTGAACTCATTTGCCTTTCAATGGATGAACCATTTGAGCTGCGGAGCATCAGTTCAATCATAAATGCACATTTCCCTGATGATGGGGAGTCTGAATGTACGGTATCGGCAGTATTACCGTCCAGGGACAATTGTGGAGAAAGCATTCCTGCTGAATAAAGAGTTCCAGAAGCCGGAGCCAAGAAGTCTCAGAATGCCCCGCCACCTATACGAACTGGAGAGACTGATGGACAATGAATTTGAAAAGACTGCACTCTCGGATAAGGAACTTAATTGCAAGATTGTAGAGCATCGTCGCAAGTTCTATTATCGGCTATGCCGATTATGACAAGGACTACACAGGATTTATTACGTTCCTCCTCCGGAAAGATGCCTACAGATGCGAAGTTGTCAAACTCTCCGGAGCAAGCTAGCGGATGGAAAACAGATAAACAATCTTTATAAACGAAAATCAGGAGAATCGAGCTATGGAATCCTTAAGCAAATAAAATGGGGGACTTGCGTGTTGCGTATTACACGGTATAACTTGATTTGTTTTTATGGTCAAGGTCAAAGCCGTTGCCAATGTATATTATAGCCATATAAAATTCAGAAATGCAAATACAATCTAATATCTATAGGAGTCTTAAATTTATAATTGCGTCATATTTACTATATATGGTAAATATAGAAATATCTGATGAATATTTATGAGAATCTATTGATATTTAACATAAACTCTGTATATTTGCATTGTGATACTATGGAGGTATTACAAAACATAGATAAGTATAATATATTAATCATAGGTAAAATGGCTGATTCTACAAAAAGATCTCGATTTACAAAGGTCGCATCTACAAGAGTGTCAAAGATTCTCAATTATTTAACTCTCCTCCAAAACTGTGCAAACAGGAATAATTATGAGTATGATGCCGATGATGTTGAGCAGATGTTCGCGGAAATCAACAAAGCAGTTAAAGACGCTAAGAATGTTTACCTTAACGAACTCACCAAGCAGAACAGCAAGGGTGGCTTCACTTTCAATAAGTAATTTGTATGAGCAGTAAAGATCTTGGTTCTAAATGGAACTTCCTTGACAGGCGCAAAGCCTCTATGGGTCAAAGTAGGGAAGATTCTTCTTTTGCACCTTTCGTCCAGAATAAGGTTAGATGTCTCGTTAGGGAGTATATCCAGAATTCATTGGACGCGCACTCAAAGAATAATCCTGATGTCCCTGTGGAGGTGTCGTTTACATATGGGGAACTCATATGTCGGGAGTATCCTGAGCTTATTCTTTCCCTCAGAGAAAGAATGGTTGCATGTAGCGACCACTGCAAGGCTTATGAAAACAGTAAGAATCCATATGAGAACAAGATCGAATATATGGACTCTCGCCTTGACTCAACAATGGGATATCTTAAGGTTGCTGATTATAACACAACGGGTATGTCTTACGTTGATGACGACGATACACCATGCGCCTTCAAGGCGTGCGTAAGGGAGTCAAGCGCAAGTTATAAAGACACCGAAAACGCCGGTGGAAGCCATGGACTTGGCAAGACGGTCGGATTCGTAAATTCTGGGATTAATGCTGTCTATTATTCAACAATGGATGAAGACGGCAATAAGTATGGAGAAGGCGTCATCAAGCTTTGCGACCACAAACTTGTTGATGGATATGGAGTGTCTACCAATTATGAATCTACGGCTTTCTATGATAGTCATGACGGAGAAGCACCTAACTTCGACAATGAAATCCCAGAAGCATTCATGAGAGAAAAGCCAGGTACGGATGCATATGTTCTCGGAATAGAGAAAAACGAGGACGATATCATCACCATGAAGCGTGAGATACTTCGCAGTTTCTTTAAGGCAATTGCAGAGGGGCAGCTTACCGTTACTGTCGAGAGAGACCATATTGACAAAAACAACCTGTATGACAAGCTCATTGAGCTTTATCCTGATGGGGAGTACGGTGAGTATGATTCAAAACGAACTTAGAGTTTAATCCGAGGCCTTACTATGCTGAGGTTCTGGCAAAAAACGGTGAGGATGACGATCATATTACCTTGGAGGCTGAAACTGATTTTCCTGGGCAATTTCCGCTTCTTGGCAAGGCTCGTTTAATAATGTGGAAGAGTGATTCCATTAAAGAAGCAGGATCAAGAGACAGCGTAGTCTACATGAGAGATAACGCAATGGTCATTGAGGTAAAAAGGGGACGCAATAATAAGGGATACTATGCAATTTGCGTCTGTGATGGAGTAGGAAGCAAATATCTGAGAAAGACCGAGAATGTTACCCACGATAAGTGGGATCTTGCAGAACTTAGAGATATTAATAAAATAGAGAAGGATACCGCAAAGAAAACTCTGGATTCGATAAAGGCATTCGTTGCAGCATGTGAGGCAAAGGTTTTCCCTGAAGAAAAAGACAAGGAGAGAATTATCGCATCGCTGAAGAGGCATCGTTTGGGATCTACCTCAAATAGAACATCGGATACCGAAGAAGATAATATATGGCCTACAACAAATGTTACGGAAGGCGTAAAAAACACAAAGACTGGAGAGACACCTATTACCATTCTCGAGACCAAGAAAGGTGGCAAAAAGAAGAAAAAGGCAAAAGGAACGCCTACTACACCTATCCCTCCCGCCGAATCAGGGGGTGAGCCTAAATCAGGACCAGGTCCAGAACCGGGACCGAACCCTGAACCACCTACACCAACACCTCCAACGATTCCTGCTGTAGAAGTTGAGGGTGAAGTTGAAGGAACCGAGTCTAAAGATACACCAAAAGGCAAACACATGAAAGCAATAAAACTTGATGGCAGTAGTAGGTTTTTAGTTCCGTTACACGATGGAGAATTTGCTTGCAAACTCGTAATAAAGGTTCCTCAGGACTATGAGGGTTGCCGTATAGCATTAAATGTGCAAGGAGTATCCGGCAAAATGCCTTTGGAGCTGAAACGAGTCTCAGAAGGATGTAGGATTGTAGGAGATAATAACAACGAAATCACCGGCTTCGATCTCAAGCAGGGACAGAACAATGTTATTAAATTTACCCCTGTAGAAAGTATTAAGAATTACTCACTGATAATTGAGGCATATGGAAATTAGAGAGTCCGCAACATATCCGTATCCAATATGGGGTATCCACGATTCATTTATCGGTGATAGACCTGTACCTGGAAAAAGAGAACTGGTTTCAAATAACGAGACCAATACCCTTGATGTGAAATATGAGGTATTAGCTCATAACAGTGGCGTTGATCGTCTTATCGATGAAGGTAAGGCTGAGTACAAGTATATTGTTGAATGTCCTCAGACTTATTATTTGAAGCATGAAGAGTTCCAGACGGGACAATTTGTGATTTGCATACCGTATGATAAGGTGTTTAATCGAGTGTCCATCAAGGTGGTGGTAGTTGCAACAACTGATATTAGTGGGTGCGATTACCTCGAAGTTGATGAAATATACGAAGGATCAGTTGACTATCCTAAAGGTGCGGTCATTGCATATCTTGACGAGTTCGCAATTCCTCTTCAGCAGAGGAATAACACCTCCGACCTTAGTAAGATTGTTAGAATTATGCCAACTGATGTAAGCAGGGTTGAGAATGTTCTCAATATGAAGAGGATTATTATCAAGATTCCTCAAGGATATGCGCAGAGGTATAATAATGTCGAAGATCTGTGTCCTGGAGTAATTGAGTCATCATTGGTATTTAATGCTCTGGTTGAGGGTATATATAGCCTTCGCGAGGAAGTCGATGAAACCAAAGACTGGGTATTTTACCTCAAGCAGTATGTGAAAGAGTGTCAAGAGAATGGTGTTATTAACAATGATGACGAGTCCCTTGAATTAGACCTTAAGGATATCTATACAATTGTGGAAAATCTACTTGACAATCCACAGTTGAATGCAATAGACGATGCACAGAAAATCATAGATCAAATAAGTTAGATGTATGAGGCAGAAAATTTTTACACCAAAATACAGTGAGTTTCTTGAGGCAAATGTTGCCTCGAATCTAGCAAAATATAATGATGCTGGCTTTGATTGGGAGACAGAATCAAATGGTGAAGTTAGGGAACTGGATTTCGAGCAGCCTGATTTGTCAGAGATGATGAACTATGCTGATACGAATAGGGCTACTGATGATTTCCATGCTGCAAAAATCTTGTATGAAGCGTACAAGGACCAGCTGTCACCACTTCAGGCAGCTCAAGGCCATTTCTGGCAGTACCTCTCTCATGTAGTTCTTAAGGATTATATGAGGAAGAGATGGCCCAAAATATCACAGTCTGATTGTCCTGCTTCTTATATTCAGGAACACTGGTTTTACGGTCAAGGACGTATAAGAAATTGGCTGGAAGGGCTATTCTGGTCTGTCAAGTGTACCATTATTGAGAACGAAGATCAGACGCTCGACTATAAGTATACAGAGTTCATTTTCTCAATCCAGAAATTAAGGGATAGAGGTATTGCTGCTGCTACTTATGTGATCAGTAATCCTCCCATCGTTCAAGGCATGCTTGATTTCTATATGGATGAACTGAAAAAGAAAGAGGAAGGTGGCGACACTGTATTTGAGAAGTATTTTGAGTACAGGACAGATAAATGCATTCAGCTCATTAATAAGCTCGGTGGTGTTATTGAATTAAGTTCCCTGTCAAAAGAAGATGTTTACAACTTCCTGAATGATAACAGAGAGTACATCAAGAGCGTTGGGGACAGAAAGAAAGAGAAGAAACTCCGAGACAAAGCGGCCGCTGACGCAGCTGCATCTGGCGTAGAATCCTCCCCGTCAGCCGCCCCAGCCAAAAGTAAGGCTAAATCAAAGAAACGTAACCATAAAAAGAAGAGGAAATAGATATGGGGGAAAGAGACGATTTCAAAAGAGGTAAGGAAGCAATCACTTTCGTTGATTTGTTTGCTGGCGCTGGTGGTATTAGCGAAGGCTTTTTGCAGGCATGTAATCACAATAAGTATTTTGATTTTGTTGCCGCAAGTGATATTAATCCCAATTGTGAATTAACCCACAGGGTGAGATATAACGAGCAACTAAACCTCGACACAAAGTTTCTAACAGCAGATATCATGGCTGATAATTTCCTCGATAATCTGGAAGAAAAGATTGGCGATCGAGAAATTGACGTTGTTACAGGTGGCCCAAGCTGTCAATCGTTTAGCTTGGCTGGAAGTAGAAAGAAGTTTGACAAAAGAGATAACCTATTTCTTCACTATCTCAAAGTCATTCGAAGATTGCGCCCCAAATACTTTGTCATGGAGAACGTAGCCGGAATCCTCACGAAGGATGAAGGCCGATTTAAAGATGAAGTATTGAATGAAATACGATCGATCATTGACGATTCAGAAGTTCCGAATATGCTTCAGTATGTTTCCATTCTTTTGGATAAGGTAGCATCGCCGTTTGTGCGAAGCTGCATTATGAGTAAAATTGGTATGGAGCTAAGCGGGTCGGACTGCTCTCAGTTCGAGAAAAAGTATTTTGCGGAGATTGATGCTCAATTCAAGAGTATTACTAAACAAATGCGATTAAAGACAAGCAAGTCTGATAAGGATATTAATACTGTGAGACATGGACTCAATTTTCTTAAGCACAAAGAGCAGAGGGACAAAATACTCAAGCTTGTGATGGACGAGAAAACTGCGGCAGGGTTTAATAAAGATGCATTTTTTGCTCCCATGAATGAGTTTGTCTCATTTTTGGATGATGATACTATCATTGAAACGATACTTACTGCCCTTGACCAGCAAACTGTATTCTCCGAGCATAGAACTGAGGTTGATGAGCTTAAAGCGATGATCAGTATGTACTCTCTCACAATGGACGAGTGTTTTACAATCATCTATAGATATGCAGAGAAAGACAATAGTGTAGAACAGTTTGAAGAGTTAGTGGAGAATCTAAGACTTTACAAGATAGACAACTACATTAAGGTTAATTCTTCGAACTATGGTGTACCACAAAGCAGAGATCGTGTATTGTTTATTGGCTGCAGAAAAGACCAGCAAATGATAACAGATATTCCTGCTACCGTTACAAATGCAGAAAAAGTTACTGTCTATGAGGCAATCTCGGACTTGGATTTCATAAACAATGGAGAAACAAGGTATGAGTACGATAAGGTTGAACGAAGCGAGGAAGATGCACAAAGACTGAAGGTCAGGAGTGTTGAAGGTTCCATTTCCAAACACGGAGAGGGCAAGACATACGAAGAGTGGTCTCGAAATGGAAGGCTCTCGCATAGATTTGATGTAGGTCCATCATTTTATGTAAAGAGTGAAGACCAAATTGGAACAGGGCAAGCGATACATGATGCACATCTGTATAATCATCAGACAAGTGATCAAAGTGAAAGAGTTCGTAATCGCCTTTCGATAATAATTGAATTTGGAGGATATACTGATGAGTGTAAGAAAAGGCTTGAAGAATTAAAACTGGCCTCCGATAAGCAAAATTATTCGCTACTTGATAAAGATGGGCAATCTCCAACTGTAGTTACTATGCCGGATGACTTTATACATTATTCTAGACCTCGCGCCTTAACCGTTAGAGAAATGGCCAGACTCCAATCATTTGACGATTCCTTTGTGTTTCAGGGCAAGCGCACCACAGGCGGCGACTTGAGAAAGGTTGACATCCCACAATACACATTAGTTGGCAATGCGGTACCACCACTTATGGCCAGAGCTATTGCAAATGAAATTTTAAGCAAAATCAATTAACAGAATGAGGGAACTTACCGATCTTGAAAGCCTTAATGTTGACTTTCTTAATTCACACGGAATAGAATACACAACAGTTTGTTTGACGGCAAATATCCTCGATCATGGTATTTTCGACGCAAGCAAACCAATTAAGACATATCTAAAGGATATGGGTATTCATGATTTTGATTCCCAAAAGCCTGGCGAGAAAGTCTTAATACCAACTCACATAATTTCCTTCCAAGAAGATGTTCTTTGTAACTCTTCCTTATATCGTGCGGGGAAACGAGGTGATAAAAGAATGTGGTTCGGAAGCGACATCTATTCTTTTGTGGATGAAGATCAGATGTGCGCTATTGTTGCCCATGACAAAGAACTTTATGTGTTTAATATAAGTTCGATGGACATAGAGTTGTGTTATAATTCAGGAGTATCAAATCCTATAAAGACATTATTACGGCGATAATTCGTCCTAAAACAGGATTAGCCCAGGCGATTGCCGGGGCTAAACTTTTATAGGAACCAGAGCCTATCACTTTCGATATCCTCAGGGGATATTACGGTAAAACACGGCATCATACTGACTATCTTACTTCCCTCACCTCCGGCACTAGCTCCAGAGTCGCTCCCGTCGCATTCAGGAAGTATCCGAGGAACTTGAGATTCTTGCACTTCTCAACAGTAGCGGCATTGACCATCGGTCTTTGCCGTTTTTGCTTTTCGTCTATTTTTCGTAGAATTAAAAACTAACGAATTTTTGTTTTGAGAGAATATCTCTCAAACTTTGTCAAATATACCTATGCAATATAAAGAAATAATTCATAGGTACTGCATTTTTTACGAAAAACCGACGAAAATGGATTTTGACAGAGTCAGAAGCGAGCATTCCATCCATATGTAACCACGCTCCCGGCTGATTGGAATAATCCTGTTTTACTTGAAGAATTTTCTGACTATGGATAGCAGCCTCTTTAATCTGGACGGTTTGAGATGCAGACTGTCCGCCGCCTTTCTGGCCGGTGCATCGGAATTGCAGATGTATTGCGCAGTCGTTCCCGGATGCAGATGAATCATCAGATTCTGGATAGTGTGCAGGCTGTTGCCATTCTCGTGAAGGAGGGTGGCATAGGTGTGTTTATTGTACCTTCCGCCCTGATTCCTGAAACACATTCGGCAAGGTTGCTGCTGATTGCATTGTCGTTGTAAGCAATCTTCAGGATATACAGGAAGATGTCATAATATGCCACGGCCGTAGTCCTCCGGAGCGGCTTGCCTGTGGTTCTGCTCAGTGCGGCATGCAGCAGGTAATGCCTAAACTGCTCGCACATCGTTGCCGACAGTTGCTCGAACGTGCAGTATCCGTTGCAGAATTCATAAAAGTGTTTGAGCACACCATGGTATTTGCTGTTGTTAATCATGCATCGCTCTTCGAAGTATTGCAGGAAATCTCCTTTGATCAAGGCCGCCTTTTTTGTGATTCCATAATATGCGGAACTGATGTCAATCATTCTTTTCGTCCTTATCTGGCGTGCGAGTTCCATCATCTCATCATTGTGCTGCCTGTCTGCAAGCGTGGAAGGTGCAGACTTTTCTCCGCACCTTCCACGCCAACCCTCATTCCAGCGCAATCAGAGGCATATGGGCGTGGAAGGTGATTTTGCTCAACTGAAAATTTAACGGGTATCGTCCGGAATAATTTCATGGCGCTCTCCAAGGCGAACCATCCCCAAACCTCTATTTCCCGATGCAAAAATTCCGAAATATATTCCCCAAAACTTCCTCCGTGCTTATCTCCCCGACGATTTCCCCGAGATGATACAGCGCCTCGCGAAGGTCCTGCGCGATCAAATCCGGCGGCAGCGTAGCCACTTGCAGACCGTCGCGGACACGCCCGAGGGCCGTCGCGGCACGGACAAGCGCCTCATAATGCCTGATATTCGTCACCAGGGTCTCGTCAGTGTCGCCCGTAATCCGACTGCCGATTTCCGCCAGAGCTTCTGTCAACACGTTTAGACCATAACCTGTTTTGGCCGATATCGGAATCAGCTTGGCGGAGATACCTTTCTCGCGCAAGGCGGCTTCAATTCTCGCCATCTTTCCGGTCTTATCAGCAGAACCAGCCCCAGAAACTGTCTCGGTAAAATCGGTCCCGGCATAACCTGCGGCATGACCTTCACCGGCCATCACTGACTCACTTTCATCGACATCACACTTGTTGACCAGCAGCAAAAACTCACGACCGGCCCCACAAGCATTGACCTTATCCCAAATATACTCCGCATCGGCCAGAACAGAATTCTCTCCGCGGGACAAGTCGGTCATACCCAGTACGATAGACGCCTCATCCATCTTCTTGAACGTCCTCTCGATACCGATTTTTTCGACTATCTCATCAGTCTCGCGGATACCGGCAGTATCGATGAAACGGAACATTACGCCGCCAAGATTCAGCATCTCCTCTATGGTGTCACGCGTCGTGCCGGCAATATCGGAAACGATGGCACGATCCTCGCCCAGAAGCGCATTCATCAGAGTACTCTTGCCCGTATTGGTCGCACCAACGATAGCGACAGGGACACCATTCTTGATAGCATTGCCACGACTGAAAGAATCAGTCAGGCGGCCGATATGGGACAATGCCTCATTGACAAGAGCTCCCAGTTCGGAACGGCTGGCAAACTCCACATCCTCCTCGCTGAAATCCAATTCGAGTTCCAGTAGGGAAGTCATCTTTAAAAGTTTGTCTCTTAGGACTTTAAGCTCAGACGAAAAGCCACCTTTCAGCTGATTCATCGCCACCTTGTGGGAAGCCGCGCTCTGAGACGCGATGACATCCGCAACAGCTTCAGCCTGAGCAAGATCCATCTTGCCATTGACAAAAGCACGACGCGTAAACTCACCAGGAGCGGCAATACGCGCTCCCGCATTGACAAGAAGCTCCAGAATCGCATTGACGATAAATCTGGACGCATGACAGGAAATCTCCACCGAATTCTCGCCGGTATATGAATGCGGCGCGCGGAACACACTGACAATCACATTGTCGAGCACGCTGCCGTCAGCCCCGAAAATCGTCCCGTAGCGCAAGCGATAGCCCTCGGTTTCAGCCAAAGAACCACCTGAAAGATGAATGATTTTGTCTGCGATTGTCAATGATTCTTTACCGCTGACTCGTATGATGGAAATCGCACCCGTACCAGGAATCGTGGCCGGCGCACAGATTGTGCCTTCCGTAAACTGATAATTCACCATAACAACTAAGTAATCCTTAAAAAATAACTTGGTAATCTTTGCTCGTCTTTTCGGTCTATATTCCTTTTCTCATCAGTCGTGTACGTCCAGTACACTCCTTCTTCGAAAAGAAATCTATCCTCGAAAATCCTTCACAAATCTTTACCAACTAATTTTTTCATGCTTACTAACCCAGAATCTGTTCAGCGTGATTTTTGGTATTCACCTTATCGATAACCTCGACAAGAATGCCCTTCTCATCGAAAATGAAAGTCTTACGCAGAATGCCTTCATAAACCTTCCCGTAAAGCTTCTTCTCTCCCCATGCGCCGAAAGCTTTGATTATCAATGCCTCCGGATCGGAAAGGAGAGGGAACGGCAATGTGTATTTGTCACTGAAATTTTTCTGCGCCTTCACGCTGTCCTTGCTTATGCCAATGACATTGTACCCCAATGCCAGAAACCTCTCATAGCTGTCCCTCAGGCTGCACGCCTCCGCAGTACAACCTGGAGTATTGGCCTTGGGATAAAAATAAACTACGGTCTTTTTCCCGATAAGATCACGTGATGAGACAATGTTACCATTCTGGTCATGCGCCGAAAAATCCGGCATCAGATTACCTGTTTCAAGCATAGCGAAAATATTTTATACCAAACAAAGTTACATAAAAACTATCATTATTTTCGTATCTTCGCGTTCTTTGAACCAGACAGCTATGCAAAGGGACGCAATCGATTTCGGCTCGGACAACATTCCGAAGCTCTTCGGCAAAATGCTTACGCCGACACTTTTGGGAATGCTCTGCATCTCCTTGATGACAGTAATTGACGGTGTTTTCATCGGACACGGCGTCGGAAGTGACGCATTGGCAGCCGTCAATATATTCTCGCCGTTCTGGCTCCTGATGACCGCCATCGGACTGATGCTCGGCATCGGCTGCTCCGTCGTCTCGTCCATCCATTTGTCTCAAGACAATGCCAAGGCTGCCAGAATCAATATGACACAGACCATCATATTCGGATTGGCATTGACATTGACCATAACCATTCTGGTACAGTGCTTCAGCACGCAGACCGCTTACCTGCTCGGATCTTCGGACAGGCTCCTTCCGCATGTGCTTGATTATCAGCGCTGGTTGTCATTGGCTTTCTGCGCCATGTTCCTTCAGTCGGTGGGACTCCTCATTATACGCCTCGACGGGTCGCCGACCTACGCCATGTTCACATCCTCGATACCGGCGATATTGAATATCGTCCTGGACTACATATTCCTGTTCATCCTCGACAAAGGACTTGAAGGCGTCTCATTCGCCACGTTCATAGCTCTATGGTTCGGTGCCGGCATGGTCATCTTCTATATACTCTTCCTGTCCAGGGCAATGAAATTGTACCGGCTGAAATGGTCTTTCAAGAGCATCTGCCTGTTCGCGAGAAATATCGGTTACCAGTTCCGCCTCGGCTTCTCAGCATTTCTGGGAGAATGCAGCATCTCTATCCTTATGTTCATCGGCAACTACGTGTTTATGAGATACTTGGGCGAAGATGGCGTAGCAGCGTTCTCTATCGCATGCTACATTATGCCCTTCATCTTCATGACCGGCAATGCCATTTCACAGTCCGCCCAGCCGATTATCAGCTACAACCACGGCGCAGGCAAAAGGAGCAGGGTAGTGGAAGCCCGCAAAGTGGCATTGATCACCGCAGTCGGCGCCGGAATCCTCCTCTCGTCCGCACTCGCCTTCGGCGTAAAATACGTTGCCGCGCTGTTTCTCAGCACCGACGCGAACGGCTACCGCATCGCCTCCGCCGGAATGCCGCTAATGGCGACGGGATTCGTTTTCTACATTGTCAATGTTACCGTAATCGGCTACTATCAGAGCATTGAGCGTATTATTCCTGCGACCATCTACTCATTCGCACGGGGACTTGTGTTTCTCGTTCCGGCATTCCTCCTCATGCCGCGCATTGCAGGCACCCCGGGAATCTGGCTGGCCCTGCCCGTTTCAGAAGCATTGACCTTCATTCTTATCGCCACCGGCAGGTTGTTCCGTCGAAAAAATTAAATATCATTATTATTCATTATATTTGTCAAATCAGGCAAGGCAAATAACCAATGAATAATATAGCATTTATCGATTTGGAAATCGACGGCCGAGGCAAAATTGTAGATGCCGGAGCCGTAAAAGCCGGTAAATCAATACATACATCACGCATCGCGGATTTTGTGAACTTCATCAGCGATGCACATTTTTTGTGCGGACACAATATAACAGAACATGACTATAAGTACCTGAGGCCATTTCTGTCGAGGGATTACAAACTTATAGACACATTGTATCTGTCGCCTCTAATGTTCCCGAGAAAGCCATATCACAGACTTCTTAAAGATGACAAATTGCTTTCAGATGAACTGAACAATCCTCTCAATGACGCCGTAAAGGCAAAGGAACTGTTTGAGGATGAGGTCAATGCATTTCGTGACATTGACAAGCGGATGCAGCAGATTTATTATGACCTGACATCTGATGACATTCACTTTAACGGCTTTTTCGACTATGTCGGTTATTTGCCGGAAAGACGCCTGTTCTTCCTGAAAAAATCTACGGCCGACAATGTGAAAGAGGCGCTCGCCGGAAAGATTTGTGCCAATGCTGATGTCAATGATGCCGTGCGGAATTCCAAAACCGCGACAGCCTATTCTGTAGCATTGATTTCGACAGATGACAGAAACTCGATATTGGCACCTTGGGTGCTCAAGAACTATCCTGATACTGAGAGGATTATGAGGAAATTCCGCGAGTGCGACTGCGGAAGATGCAATTATTGCAAATCCAAAAGAGACCCTGAAGTAGCCTTGAAAAGATGGTTCGGCTATGACCATTTCAGGAAATTCGGAGGAGAACCTCTGCAGGAAAATGCAGTCAAGGGAGCGCTTCGGGGCCAGTCCATACTTGCCATATTCCCGACAGGAGGCGGAAAGTCATTGACATTCCAGATTCCTGCATTGATGGAGGGGGAGTCGCTGCGGGGTCTTACGGTCGTCATTTCTCCGCTCCAGTCTCTGATGAAAGACCAAGTCGAGAATCTGGAAAAGCGTGGTATTGCCGATGCGGTTTATATCAATGGCCTTCTGTCTCAGGTAGAGCGCAAAAATGCATTGGAAAGAATCGAGTCCGGAGAAGCTTCGATTCTGTATATCGCTCCTGAATCATTGAGATCCAAGACGATAGAAAAGGTATTGATGGGAAGGACAGTCGTCCGCATTGTCATTGATGAAGCCCATTGTTTTTCTGCCTGGGGACAGGATTTCCGCATTGAATATATGCATATCGCGGATTTCATCAGGCAGCTGCAGGCGAAAAAAGGCATTGACAAACCCATTCCGGTATCGTGTTTTACGGCGACCGCCAAACCTAAGGTCGTCAGCGACATTACCGATTATTTCCGCGATAATCTCGGGCTGGAGCTGAAATTATATACGACTGACGCGACCAGGACGAATCTTCATTACACTGTTCTGCATCGCAGCGAAGATGAAAAGTATCCGACATTGAGGAATCTCCTTTTCGACTGCAAAACGCCCGCAATTGTCTATGTTACAAGGACGAAGACTGCAGAGAAGATTGCCGGCCGCCTGAATAGGGACGGACTGGAAGCGAGGGCATTCCATGGTCAGATGGATATTCGCGAAAAGGTCAAAGCTCAGGATGATTTCATCAATAACCGAGTACGGATTATTGTCGCAACCTCCGCCTTCGGTATGGGTGTGGACAAGAGCGATGTCGGCCTTGTCGTGCATTATGAAATTTCTGATTCGCTGGAGAATTATATTCAGGAGGCTGGCCGTGCCGGAAGGGATGTGACTTCCAATGCCGACTGCTATGTTCTTTACAATGACGATGACCTGAACCGCCACTTTACATTGCTGAACCAGACCAAACTGACACTCAGCGAGATAAATCAGGTCTGGAGAGCCATCAAGAGCCTCACTTCGAAGCGTCCGACAATTACGATTTCCGCTCTGGAGATAGCCCGGAAAGCCGGCTGGGATGAGATTCGGGATATAGAAACCAAGGTTAAGAGCGCTATAGCGGCATTGGAAAGTGCGGGATTCATCAGGCGCGGAATGAACAGCCCTAGAATCTTCGCGACCAGCATCGTCCCCCGGACGATGGATGAAGCCGTCGAGAAAATTCTCAGCTGCAACGAGCTCACCACTGAGGATAAGGTCAATGCCAGACGCATAATCAAGTCCCTGATTTCTGAGCGTAGCCGTGCAAAGGCAGGAACTGCAGAGGCGGAATCCCGTGTCGATTATCTTTCTGACATGCTTGGCATTGAAATCAGGAAAGTCATAAACGTTGTGGAGAGCATGCGTATGAACGGCATACTCGCCAGGGACAATGACATGACCGCATACCTCAGAATCAGTCAGATAAGAAAACTGGAGTTCTATGGAAAACTTGAGAGAAGCATCATTGATTCCATCTCTGGCGAAGAAAATAATTTCAGTCTTAAAGAACTGAATGAAAAGGCTATATCTGACGGTATCTCAAGTTCTACTGTAAAGGATATCAGGACCATCTTATATTTCTGGATCATCAAGGGATATATGATAAAGACCTCATTGTCCGACGAACATATTGACATAAGACTTAAGGTTTCCTGTGAGGACCTGAAGAGTATTGCTGAACAGAGGTCTGCAATTTCAAGATATATCCTTGGCAAATTCAAGTCGCAGCCTCATGAGGGTGAACAGGACATAATGGTCAACTTTTCATTGACCGAACTTGTCATGGGATACAATGCAAGCAGTCTGTTCATGACAGAACTTGCTGATGTCAATGCTGTCGAAGAGGCTCTCCTGTTCCTGGCCAAGACTGGTATCCTGAGCATCGAAGGCGGGTTCATGGTGCTGTATAACAAGATTGAACTTGAGCGTCTCAACATGGACAACCGCAGCCGTTACAAGAAGGAGGACTACAAGAACCTGGACGACTTCTACAGGCAGCGTATCCAGCAGATTCACATAGTCGGCAAGTATGCCAATATGATGGTTGCCAATGAAAGTAAGGCATTGGAGTATGTCCACGACTATTTCACAATGGATTTCAAGGCCTTCATAAAGCGTTATTTCGACAGCAAGGAAGTGGAGGAGATAAACCGCAATGTCAGCAAAAAGAAGTTCGACGAAATCTTCGGAAGCCTGACGACGGTGCAGAATAGTATTATCAATGATAGGGATTCCCGATTTATAGTCGTTCCGGCAGGTCCCGGAAGCGGGAAGACCTATGTTCTTGTCCGCAAACTGGCATCATTGATATTGATGGAGGACATCAAGTCCGAACAGCTGCTCATGCTGACATTTTCACGTGCAGCAGCCACGGAGTTCAGCAAGCGCCTTGCAGATCTTATCGGAGGCGCGGCCAGATATGTAGAAATCAAGACTTTCCATTCGTATTGTTTCGACCTTCTCGGTAAAATCGGAACGGTCGAGGATTCCGACCATGTGGTCAGGAATGCAGTGGAAGCCATATCTGCCGGCAACGTCGAGCGCAGCCAGATTACCAAGTCGATTCTTGTCATTGATGAGGCCCAGGACATGAGCGCCGACGAGTTTGCCCTTGTGGAGAGCCTCATAAAGTTCAATGAAGACATGCGTGTGATAGCTGTCGGTGATGATGACCAGAACATCTATGAGTTCCGCGGCTCCGATTCGGGACATATGAGGGCTCTGATATCTGAATACGGAGCGACAGTCTATAATATGACGGACAATTTCCGCAGTTCCGACGAGGTCGTCTCCATCGCCAATGCTTTCGTGAGGACGATCCGGGACCGACTGAAAATAGTTCCTATCAATGCCGTGAAGCAGTCTCACGGTAAGGTCAATGTTACTTTCCATCGTTCTCCAAATTATGAGAAGGCCGTTGTCGATGAATTGGCTGCCGATGCGCATAAGGGCTCGACATGCGTGCTGACATTTACCAATGAGGACGCTCTGGTCATTTCGGCGCTGCTAAAGCAGAAAGGCCACAAAGCGCGTCTTGTCCAGTCAAGGGAGGACTTCAATCTGAAGGACCTTGCCGAATTGCATTACTTCCTTTCTCTTGTGAAGAAGCCAGGAACAACGGTCATTTCATTAACTGACTGGGAGCAGGCCAAGGATGATGTCCATAATAAGTATCAAGACAGCGAATATCTCGAAGTGTTCAGGAACTGTATTTCAGAGTTTGAGTCAGAAGGTCGTCATACAATCTATCTGTCTGATTTCGAGACCTATCTGAACGAGTCCCAGCTCGAGACCTTCATTCCGGGCAACGCCTCTGAGATAATAGTCTCGACCATCCACAAAGCCAAAGGACGTGAGTATGACAATGTCTATGTCTCGCTCAAGGGGCTGCATCATATAACGGACAAAGAGCGCCGTGCCATCTATGTCGCCATGACACGTGCAAAGAACAACTTGTCAATTCATTACGACAACCGCACGCTGTTCGGACAGGATGTGCTTTCGTATGCGTCTTGCTCCACAGACGATACCGACTACGGCAGGCCATCACGCATACTTCTCCAGCTTGGTCACAAAGATGTGGTTCTGAGTGCCTTCATGAACCCACGGATTCCGTTTGACACCATCCATTCCGGCAGTCCATTATCCGTCCAGCCGGAAGGCCTATATGCGGAAATTGACAATAGGCCTGTCAGAGCAGTCAAGTTCTCCAGTGCCTTTGTCAATGCCTACAATTCAATCCTGTCCAAAGGTTATGTCCCTGCATCCTCCAAGGTCCGGGCCCAAGTTTTCTGGCATCACGAGGACAACGACGTCACCCCGCCCAAATACAGCGAGCATCTGATTCTCCTCCCCGACATAACGTTGGAGCTGGTCCGGTGAAGGTCTTTGCACAATATGGACATGTGGACATAAACCCCAGAATCCACCTTGCTTTAACTCAGAAAATCTGTATATTTGTAAGATTGAAGTGTGAAATGTATGGAAAAGCATCCGGAAATTCAGTTTCTTCCGAGGGAAGAGATTAAACTATACCAAGAAAAACGACTGACAGAGACATTGGATTATCTGGCGGCCAGGTCGCCGTTCTACCAGAGACAATTCAGGGACAATGGCATTGACATAAACAAAATCAGGACTCTGGAGGATTTGAGGCAGATTCCTGTAACTACAAAGTCGGATCTGCAGGTTCACGGCTCCGAATTCTGCTGTGTGAATCCGGAGGAAATCATCGACTATTCCACGACATCAGGAACACTGGGCGATCCGGTGACCTTTACCGAAACTGAAGATGACCTAAGGCATCTTGCTTATAATGAACAGCTTTCATTTCAGACGGCCGGATGTACAAAGAGCGATATCCTTCAGGAAATGGTTACCATCGACAGACGATTCATGGCTGGACTTGCATACTTCATGGGTGCCAGGGAACTCGGAATGGGAGTCGTTAGAGTCGGTAACGGAATACCGGAACTTCAGTGGGACACCATAAACAGAATTCATCCGACAGTCGGCATGGCCGTGCCGTCTTTCCTCGTGAAACTCATAGCATTCGCGCAGGAACATGGAATTGACTACAGGAACTGTTCAATGAAAAAATGCGTCTGCATAGGCGAGGCTCTTCGCGACCCGCGCACATTCGAACTGAACACCCTGGGGCAGATTATTCACGACAAATGGCCTGAACTCCAGTTATATACGACTTATGCGTCCACTGAAATGCAGCACTCCTTCACGGACTGTGAGTACTTCAATGGTGGACATCTCCAGCCGGAACTCCTCATAGCGGAATTTCTCGATGACGATAACAATCCGGTAGGCCCGGACGAGCCGGGAGAGGTTACAATCACGACTCTTGGCGTGACAGGTATGCCGCTGCTCAGGTTCAAGACCGGTGACATCGTATATCATTATGATGAGCCATGCAGATGCGGAAGAAACACGACTCGTGTAAGCTCGGTTGTCGGACGTAAGAAGCAGATGATCAAATTTAAGGGAACCACACTTTATCCACCCGCACTCTTCGATATCTTGGACAATATTCCGGAAGTGAAGAACTATGCGGTAGAGGTGTTCACCAATGAACTCGGTACTGACGATGTCAAGGTGATTGTCGGAACTCTCTGTGGCTCAGATAGATTCGAGAAAGAAATCAAGGATATATTCCGCGCAAAGGTGAGAGTGGCTCCGCAAGTTGAGTTCAGGACACCTGAGGAAGTGTCGAAGATAATGTTTCCTCCGATGAGCAGAAAACCGGTCAAGTTCATTGACAGACGCTCTTCTTAAGAGGAAGTACAGTTTGCTAGAAGAATTCGGCAAACTTTTTGCCGGAAAGCATCCGGACAATTTTGAAAACTATAAATTTAAAATTATATGAAACGCATTTTTATGGTATTGGCCGCCATTGCCGGCATCGCCTGCCTTTCATTGAAAGCACAGGATACCAAGCAGTTGAGTGATTACACATCTGTGAAATTCTATGGCATTGACTTTGCCCTTGCGCAGGTTGTCGGTGCGGAAGAGACACCGGGTGATTTTATTTCCGCATTCAGGGAAATCGACAGGCTCATGTTGTCAGAGGAAGAAAAGTATGTTACTCCGCTCGCAAAGAGGCTGAAAATGGCAATCAAGTCAGTTGACATTGAACCTACACTCAAGAGAGTCGAGGATATCGACGAGACTGACCTCATCCAGAACAAGACTCCCGAGGCACTGACGGAACAGGATATTGAATTCGAGCTTCAGGAACTGGAACTCCCTGAATATGACGGACTTTGCCTCATCGTAATGGCTGGTGAAATCAACAAGGGAACTAAGATGGGAACTTTCTACTACGTTTTCTTTGAGGGACCTGAAAGAGAGATCGTTTCATGTATGCCGTTTAAAGGACAGGCTGGCGGATTCGGACTCCGCAACTACTGGGCATCATCATTCTATCGCACGATTGCAGAGATTAACCCTACAAAATTCTACAACTCCAAGAAGAAGATAAAAGAAGGAGTTACCGAAGGATTCCAGGCTGTAAAAGAGAAAGTTACAGGAAAGGGAGAGAAAGAAGGAAAATAAAGAATCACCTTATACAATGATAGGGTCAATGAAATCAAAACTTCATTGACCCTATTATTATTGATACAACTGCCCGTCGGGCTAGATTCCGAACTCCTTAGGAGGCTTTGCCGTGAAAGTCATGTACTTTCCCGTCACCGGATGCCTGAACACCAATTTCCCGGCATGAAGCGCCAGCCTTCCTATAGGACTAGTTTCAGCGCCATATTTCTTGTCGCCGGCTATCGGACAATGCAGCTCGCTTGCTGCATGGACTCTGATCTGGTTCTTGCGTCCCGTCTCCAGGTCAAACTCTACTATAGAATAAGTAAGTGCCTCATTTACAGCATCAGAGGTCTTTCTGCCCCTGAGGCGGATGCCCGACTGAATAGTATTGTACCTGGTGATGGCTTCCTGCCACTCCTCTGTGCTCTTGACAGGTTTTCCGACAGGCTTTCTGTCATTGAAATCAGGATTCTTGCTGGAAATCATTTTCATTGACTTCGGATTCTCTTTCAGCCAGCTTCTGATCACTCCTTGTGCAGGCGTCGGTGTTCCCTCGAGAATTCCTATGTAGCCTCGGGTTCTGACGGTGTTGTTCCAGCCGTCCTGAAGAATCTGCTGAATCTGCTCAGTCTTTGCAAATACCAGGATTCCAGAAGTATCCCTGTCTAGACGATGAACTACGAAAACATTATTCGGACGCCATGGCAGACGTTCACTCGCGCTCATGCGGTCAGCGTGGTTCTTCGTCCTGATATAGTCACAAAGGATGGAATAAACCGTAACTTCCTTTCTCTGACTGTTCAGGCTCGCTTTCGAACCTTTCTTGTCAATGTTGACCGCGCGGCCGGCAGACTTTCCCGTACCTACTACCGGCAGACCGCTTTTCTTGTTCACGACAATGATGGCGTCGTCTTCATAAAGCACTTCGACACCATGCTCCTGGAGACTTACCCTCGCAGCATGACGGACCTCATTGTAAAGTGAAACCTTCTTGGGTAAGATAATCAATGTGTCGCCCTCATGTAGAGGCATATCGAATGCCGTTGCCTTATGCCCGTTCAGGACTACCTGACCATTGGTCAGATATGCTTTCACGCCCGTTTTGCTCTGCTCTGGGAATATTTCATACAAGTATTTGAGTAGGGGAGAATCATGGCTTACCGTGAATTTCTGCCCAGGTATCTGCTTTTCCATATACTTTGATTCATTTGAAACTTCAAATTTACTAAATTATTCTTGATGTTAAGTAACCTTCAAAAAATACCCTGTCTCATCTTAAGGAATCTTTTCGGTCTATATCTTTTTTCTCATCAGTCATGTGCCACCGGCACACTCCTTCTTCGAAAATAGATCTATCCTCGAAAATCTTCTCCTAATCTGAGGCAGGTTATTTTTTTCACGTTACTAAAAATCGCCTTACATTTCAAGTTTTTCTGTTTTCGAAATGAAAACAAATTGCTATATTTGCATTTTGAAACGAAAGTGTAAGCTTTCAACAGAGTTAAATAACACAGAACTGGACAGCAGTATCACGAGTTTCCGGATTTCTGAACGAAACTCTGTATGGACATACATAAATAAAAAACATAATATCAGCGAAATGGCCGGAATGAAACAGAACGAATTTGATGTCATAATCATCGGAGGAGGTATTACCGGAGCCGGAACTGCGAGAGACTGCGCACTGCGAGGATTGAAAGTCCTTCTTATAGAGCGTCATGACATCGCTGACGGAGCTACCGGAAGAAATCATGGTCTTCTCCATAGTGGAGCCAGATATGCAGTAACTGACCAGGAGTCGGCTGCAGAGTGTATCCAGGAAAATATGATTCTCAAGAAGATTGCAAACCATTGTGTGGATGACACATCCGGCTTCTTTATCACCCTTCCTGAGGACGATTTGGCATATCAGGCCAAATTCGTGGAATCTTGCACAAAAGCAGGAATCAAGGCGGAAATCATTGACCCTGAGGAGGCCAAGAGGCTTGAGCCTTCAGTCAATCCTTCGATTATCGGAGCTGTCAGAGTCCCTGACGGTTCAGTGGATCCGTTCAGACTCTGCTCATCCAATGTAGTGGATGCCAAACTGCACGGCGCCAAGGTTCTCGTATATACAGAGGTCTTGGATTTCGTAAAGAATCAGGATACGATAACGGGTGTCAAGGTCCTCGACCACAAGACGGGCGAAACAGCTGAATACTATGCTCCTATTACTGTCAATGCAGGCGGTATCTGGGGCCATCATATCGCAGAACTCGCCGGGGCAAAGATCAGCATGTTCCCTGCAAAAGGCGCACTGCTTATTTTCGCACATAGAGTGAACGGTATCGTCCTGAACCGTTGCCGTAAACCGGCAAATGCCGATATTCTGGTGCCTGGAGATACAGTATGTGTAATCGGAACCACTTCTACCAGAGTTCCTTACGAGGAGTGCGACGATATGCATGTTACACCTGATGAGGTAAAACTCCTCATTCAGGAAGGAGAAAAACTCGCTCCATGCCTGAACACCACAAGAATCCTCAGAGCTTACGCAGGCGTACGTCCGCTTGTTGCGGCAGATGGTGATCCAAGCGGCCGTAACATCAGCCGAGGCATCGTTCTGTTCGACCACGAAAAACGTGACGGTATCAAGGGCTTCATCACTATTACTGGCGGTAAGCTCATGACATACAGACTGATGGCAGAAATGGCCACAGATCTTGTTTGCGAGAAGCTCCATAACAGCAAGAAATGTGAAACCAGAACGACACCTCTTCCGGGCTCCGGCAACGGTGATGTAAAGGAAGTATCCCAGAAGATATGGACAAACCCTACGACAGCGCAGAAAGCTACGGTAGGACGCGCCGGGAGCATGGCCTCCAGAATCCAGCTTGAGACCAAAGAAGAACAGAGTCTCGTCTGCGAGTGTGAGGAAGTTCCTGAAAGCGAGGTTGTCAATGCCATTGAAAATCTCGATGTCCATAATCTTGTCGATCTCAGAAGGCGCACCCGCGTCGGCATGGGAACATGTCAGGGTGAAATTTGCGCCTGCCGTGCAGCAGGCCTGCTCAGCAAGGCACATGGCTGCGCAGAAAGAGCCAGGGAGGACCTCGAGAAATTCATGAACGAAAGATGGAAAGGAATGTATCCTGTCGCTTGGGGTGAAACATTGCGCGAAGCTGAGTTTACATCGTGGGTTTATTCAGAATGCCTCGGTATCGGTGGCGAAAAGGGGATTGATGCCAATCCTGATTCACCTGAACTGGGTTAGGAACTAAAAACAATCAGGAATTATGAGATTTGATACTATAATAATTGGTGGCGGTCTTGCCGGTCTTGTATGTGGACTGAAGCTTCAGAAGGCCGGTAAAAATTGTGCCGTCGTTTCTGCCGGTCAGAATGCAATGCATTTCTTTTCGGGCGGATTCGGTCTGCTTTCCAGAATGCCGGACGGCACACCTGTAGAAACTCCACTGACAGCCATTCCTTCTCTGCCTGCTGAGCATCCTTACTCAAAGATAGGTGCAGAGAAAATCGGAAAATATGCGGACGAGTGCAAGACCCTTCTGAATGAAGCCGGACTGACATTGACAGGAGACGCATCCAAAAACAGATATGTTATCACTGCGACGGGCACCCTCAAGCCGGCATGGCTTGTGTCCGACGATATCGCATCGGTCAGCGGAACCAATGAGGCAATATGCAAAAAGGCATTGATAGTCAACATTGAAGGCTTCCTTGATTTCAATACTTCTTTCATCGCGAAGTCATTAGAGAATAATGGTGCTACCTGCAGAATCACAGCAGTTACCACTGACGAAATCAAGCACCTGAGACGCAACCCGACTGAAATGCGCGCGACCAATATCGCCAGGTTGATGGAAAAACCTGAAGTTCTCGCGACCTTCATTTCTAAGGTCAATGCAGCTGTCTCTGACGAGGATACCGTTGTACTCCCTGCCGTTTTCGGGCTGAAAAATGAGGCAGTAGTGAAGGAAGTAAAGGAAAAAGTCAATGCCAAAGTACTTTTCCTCGGAACGCTCCCTCCGTCAGTTACCGGTATCCGCTACCAGCAGCTGCTGAAAGAGGCGTTTGAAGCTGCAGGAGGCGTATTCCTCATGGGAGATCAGGCGGTTTCCGCAAGATTTGACGGGAACAAGGTAGTTGCCGTATCCACAGCCAACATGGGTGACATTGAACTGACCGGTGACAATTATATACTTGCATCCGGAAGTTATTTCGGACATGGACTAATCGCTGACATTGAAAAGATTATAGAGCCGGTATTCGGTGCAGACGTTCTTTTCGACGCGGACAGGAACTCATGGTACGACAAGGATTTCTTCGCGCGTCAGAACTACATTGGTTTCGGTGTTGCGACAGACGGTTCGTTCAAAGTCATGAAAGACGGATCTGCAATCGAGAATCTTTATGCGGCAGGTTCCATCCTTGGAGGTTACAATCCTCTTTATGAGGGCTGCGGTGCAGGTGTGGCGCTCATGACAGCATTTAGCGTAACTGATTCAATTCTAGGGCGATAATCATGAAGCAAAATTTATAATTATGTCAAGCAGTATAAGTGAAAATAATTTCGAGCAGTGTATCAAGTGCACAATCTGTACAGTATACTGCCCGGTCGTTCCTGTAAATCCTGATTATCCGGGCCCTAAGCAGGCCGGCCCGGACGGGGAGAGGCTCAGGCTGAAGAACAGATATTTCTTCGACGAGGCCCTCAAATATTGTCTCAATTGCAAGAGATGCGACGTCGCATGCCCTTCCGGAGTTAAAATTTCCGACATAATCCAGGAGGCGAGAATCAAATTCAGCACCCGCAAGCCGAAACTTCGCGACAGAATGCTTGCCAGCACCGATTTCATGGGAACAATGGCCAGCCCGTTTGCTCCTATTGTCAATGCAGTCCTTCCTATAAAGCCTGTAAAGGCTGCTCTCGACGGAGTTCTCGGCATTGACCACAGGCGTACCTTCCCTAAGTACTCAGGCACCAAATTCGAGGCCTGGTTCAAGAAGAATGCTGCAGCAAAACAGTCCGAGTTCAAGAGTCAGATAGCATATTTCCATGGCTGCTATGTTAATTACAACTATCCTCAGCTCGGAAAGGATTTTGTGGCCGTGATGAATGCTCTCGGCTATGGCGTCAACCTTCTCGACAAGGAAAAATGTTGCGGTGTGGCCATGATTGCTAATGGACTTACAGATGGCGCCAAGAAACATGCTGAACATAACGTTGATGTTCTTCAGAAAGCTGTGGACAAGAACCTCAAGGTCCTCACGACTTCATCCACTTGCGTACTTACGATGAGAGATGAGTACAGGGATCTTCTGAAGATAGACAACAGCGGAGTGCGTGACAGTCTTCTTCTTGCGACCAAGTTCATCTACAGCCTCATCGACTCAGGAAAGGTCAAGCTTGCATTCAAGAAAGACTACAAGGCGAATATCGCATATCATACCCCTTGTCACCTTGAGAAACTCGGTTGGGGAATATTCTCAGTATCACTTCTGAAAATGATACCTGGTGTCAAGTTCACTATGCTTGACAGCAACTGCTGCGGTATCTCTGGTACCTACGGATTCAAGAAGGAGAACTACGAGGTCTCTCAGGCCATCGGAAAGCCTCTATTCGATCAGATCGGACAGGTCGCTCCGGACTTCGTGGCATGCGACTGTGAAACCTGCAAGTGGCAGATTGAGATGAGTACCGGAAAGACTGTCAAGAATCCTATCAGCGTACTCGCCGAGGCTCTCGACCTCGAAGCCACCAGAAAACTGAACATTTAATAGTTTGAGATTATAGACGTGCCTGACACGCGAAATGGGCTGACAATTTTTGTCAGCCCATTTTCATTCCCGGTCGCTTCATTTGCTGTCTGGCTTTTTCCCTGCGAATGGATATAGGTGCAGACTTGGCAACTTATGACCATACTAAACTTGCAAAATCAATCATGACGCTAATCACTTCGTCATGGAATCATCTCCTTGATTCGATTGCAAAGATACGTCAAAACATGTCTGCCACCTAATTTTTACGCCTTTTAAATCTCTCACAAGGGTTAAAATGAGTATTGATTATCAATGAGTTACAAAGGCAAAAAACACCAATTTCTCTCGCGTTTCATAACTTATTGATTATAAAAGTGTTATAAAACACCTTATTTTGACAGAAAATCAAGGAATTCTGCCTTGTTTTCAGCCTCAGAAGAATCGATTTTTCCCTTCAATCTGTATATCCTGTTATAGACGATATTCTTCTCCTTTTCCAGAATCGTCGAGATGGCTGTGCTGGAAAAACCGGAAGCGACATAGACATAAAGACGGATATCTTCCTCTTTAAGTTTCGGAAGCTGGGCACGAAGTCTTGCAATGATACCTCCGTAATTTTCGTCCAGATTCCGCTCCATATCAGCAATAGTCTTGGGATTGGTCCTGAGGTCGTCAATGATTGACTTAACTTCCTTCAGCACTTTCGGCTGGAGATTTTCAGTTCCTTCATAGACATAATATTGCTCACACAGTCTCTCCAGCATTTCAGCCTTCGCATCATGAGAGCGCTTTTCTGCCGGAGCCTTCTGGCTCTCTGCGGCCTTCATTTTAGTCTGCAGTTCCTCTGCCAGGCTCATATACTTTTCAGTCTCCGCCTTCTCTTCTTCGAGACGCTTGGAAGTCTCAAGATTACGGTAACGCAGGAATCCTGTCACAGAGAAGACAAGTGCCAATGCCAGAGCAGCGATGACAAGCATCTCCATCCTGAAGGAATCAGCCCTTGCCGAGGCCAGTTCACTCTGCTGTCTGAAATACTCCTTTTCAGCATTGGCAGCGGACTTCTTCATCCTTTCATATTGCTGATTGCTGGTATATCTGACATATTCCTCAAGACATTTCAATGACTCTTCAGATTTGCCCTCATTGGCATTGACCTGATATGAGCGATACTTGTATCTTATCAGATCTTCCTCCGTTTCAGCTGATTTTCCGGCACGGGCCAGCCACATTCTTGCATCATTGACATTACCCGAAAGGGAGTAGGCGTAAGCCAGAATGCCTCTGTCGATGGATGACAGGGGAGTATGGAGGTCATTGGAAACGCGCGTCAGCAGGCTGATTGCCAGTTTCGGCTCCGGTTCAGGATTATCTACCGCGATTTTGGCATAGGTTTCCAGGCACTTGGCCTCGAGCAGCGTATCTGAGGTGGCCACGGCATCATCCATGACAGATTTCAATGCCACAGAGGCTGTCTTGTAGTCTTGCGCCATGTAACTTGCCACAGCAGACTCAAACCTGGCCATTCGGCTGCTGTATGGTTTGCCTGAATTGTCATATGCCTTCTCAGCTTTCGCAAGGTAGGATATCTCCTCCGCATAGTCGCCTGTCTGCCTGTAAACCTTGGCTATTTCGCTGAATATCAACCCTAAAGACGCACTGTCACGTCCTGCGGATTTACTTGCTTTTGTCAATGCCAATATCGCATTCCGGCTGTCACCGGCATTGGCATAAGTCCTTCCGAGACGAAGCAAGTCATCAGTACTTTCAGCCCCTCCGTCATTTTGGCAGGCGGAGAGACTGAAAACCATTAAAAGACAAATTAAAAGATAGAATTTCTTCATTAGTAACATGAAAAAATAAGTTGCCTCAGGTTATTTTTTGAAGGTTACTTAATTACCCCTCAATATTCTCCAAATCCTTCAGGAACATGGTTTTCCACGCGTCTGAAGGCATTCTCCAGTCACCTCTCGGTGAGAGTGATACAGAACCGACCTTTGGCCCGTCAGGCAGACACGAACGCTTGAACTGCTGACCGAAGAATCTGGAAATGAATGTCTTGAGCCATTTCAGGATGACAGCATCATCATAAACTCCAACGAAAGCTTTCCTTGCCAGGAAATAAATCTTGGACGGCGCATAACCGAATCTGAACATGTTATATAGGAAGAAGTCATGAAGTTCGTAAGGTCCCACGAGGTCCTCGGTTTTCTGGGCAATCTCCCCGTTATTGTCAGCCGGTTTCAGCTCCGGGCTTATCGGAGTGTCAATGATGTCAAGGAGAATTTCCCTGACAGAACGCTGCGCATTGCTGCGATTCTCATTGAAATGATAGTCTGCAGCCCATCCTACGAGATATTTTACAAGGGTTTTCGGAATGCTGGCATTGACACCATACATTGAAATATGGTCACCGTTGTATGTTGCCCATCCGAGTGCAAGTTCTGAAAGGTCTCCGGTGCCTATCACGATACCGCCTTCCTTGTTTGCGACATCCATGAGAATCTGGGTCCTTTCCCTCGCCTGGGAATTCTCATAGGTAACGTCTGTTAAGTTCGGATCCTGTCCGATGTCCGCAAAGTGCTGGGCCACAGCCTTTCCTATAGGGATCTCCCGTACAGTGACGCCCAAGGTCTCCATCAGGTCCTTTGCATTGGACTTCGTGCGGACAGTCGTACCAAGCCCAGGCATGGTAATACCTATGATGCGCTTTCTGTCCCAACCGAGTTTGTCAAATGCAAGCACTGCTACGAGCAGGGCCAACGTGCTGTCTAAGCCTCCTGAAATTCCGACAACGGCAGTTTTGCAGTTGATGTGTGCAAGACGGGTAGCCAGTCCCATCACCTGAATATCAGTTATTTCCCTGCATCTAGCATTGCGCTCGGATATTGCTGCCGTCTTCTTCAAAAGTTCCTCTTCCGAAGAATCACTTTCAATGCTGACGTTGAATCCAGGCACGAACGGATGCGGTTCGACATGCCTTTTCAGGCATTTTTCGAAATCAGTCTGACATCCGTCACAGACTTTGATATTTACATATCTTCTGGCATCCTGACCGTCACGAGTTCCGTCTGGAGACACGGTGTGGAAGGTGTTCTGTTTCTGTCTGAGAATTGCAAGTTTTTCTTTGTCAATGTCTGCTGCTATGAGATTTCCTTTCATCATAAATCTCTCACTTTCAGCCAACAGGCTGCCGTTCTCGTAAATCATTGACGACCCTGAGAACACAAGATCCTGTGTGGATTCACCATAGCCGCAGGAGCTATAGACATATGCGGAAACAGTCCTCGCAGACTGCTGGCCTATGAGTTCATGTCTGTACTTGTGCTTCATCAGGACTTCATTGCTGGCAGAGAGGTTCAATATGATTTCAGCTCCTGCCAATGCATGATGGGATGATGGTGGTACCGGTGTCCACAAGTCTTCGCAAATCTCTATGGCAAAGGTACTTCTGCCGACATTGAAAAGAAGATTAGGGAAGACATTGACCTTGGCTCCGGCATAGACTATTTCCGCGCCTGCTGCGGGTGAGCTGCAATTTTTGGCGTCGTCATATACCTGAGCAGTTGCGCGTTCAGTATCGTACAGAAAATCAGCCCCGCTGGAGAACCAGCGAGACTCATAAAATTCATTGTAACCCGGTAGATGGATTTTCGGAACCAGCCCGGACAGTTTGCCGTTGTGGATGACAGCTGCGCAATTGTAAAGATTGCCGGCCACTCTGACAGGAACGCCTACTACCATAGTCAGTTTCTTGCCCCTTGAGAATGACTTGAGCTGTTTGATTCCTTCTTCGGCCTTGCCGATAAGAAGCTGCTGTCCGAAAAGATCTGCACAAGTGTATCCCGTAACGGATAACTCCGGGAAAACAGCAATGGAAACCTCTTGTCTTTCAGCGTCTTCAGCCAGTCGGCATATTTCTGCGATATTGGCATCGACATCAGCCACTTTAACTCTCGGCACTACTGCCGCCACTCTTACAAATCCGAAATCCATGTTTTACAGTGATTCAATGATTTTGGTGAAGATATATGTCATCTTGTCAGCTGCTGCATCTGCGGCTTTTACGACATCATCTCCGTCGTTCTTGTAGTCCTCAGCAAAGTCTTTCTGAGCCTCGTTTGTGATTACTGACATTCCGAAAACAGGAATTTCCGAATGTCTTGCCACAATTACCTCCGGTACCGTGCTCATGCCGACTGCATCAGCTCCGATCGTGCGGAAGAAATGCCACTCGGACGGTGTTTCGTAGGATGGGCCTGTGCCTGCGATATAGACACCCTTTCTGAGGGGAATGCCTGCATCTGCTGCAATTTCTTCAGCCTTGGCAATGAGTTTCTTGTCATAAGGATGTGTCATATCCGGAAACCTTGGTCCGAAGTCGTCGAGGTTTGGTCCGATAAGCGGATTCGGCAGGAGATTGATGTGGTCTCTGATAATCATGAGATCACCTACACGGTAGTCGAAATTGATTCCGCCAGCCGCGTTGGAAACGAACAAGTAGCTGATTCCCAATACTTTCATAACCCTGATAGGCAAGGTTACGAGTTCCATGGTATAACCCTCATAGTAGTGTATTCTGCCCTGCATCGCAATCACGAATTTGCCGCCAAGCATACCTGCAATGAAATTGCCTTTGTGTCCTATTGCGGTCGATACCGGGAAACCAGGGATATTTTTATAGGGAACGATAATAGGATTCTCTATCTTGTCGGCAAGCTTTCCAAGTCCGCTTCCCAATACAATACCTGCATGAGGTACTCTTCCTCCAAGCTGCTCTTTGACGTATTCTGCAGCCTTATAAATCTTTTCTGCTCTTGTATCCATGTCTTGTATGTTTTAGTTAATAATAAATATGTAGAAGGTGTCATGCACCTGATTTTACATGATTTTCACCAGCTGGTCCTGAGCCGAGGAAATAATCTGCGCCTCATCCTTGACCCTGCGGTTCCTCATGACGAAACGTCCACTTGAAATCATATACTGTATGCAGTCACTGTGTGCTGAATATATGAAATTCGAAAGGAATGGAGCCGGTGATACAAAGAATGAGTTTTCTGTGTCCACTATGAGAATATCCGCCAGCATTCCTTCTTCAATTTTGCCGGTTTCAAGTCCCAAAGCCTTTGCACCATTTACTGTTGCAAGTTTGATGAGTTCGTCCAGAGGAAGTGCTTTGGTATCCTGTCGCCATGCCTTCTGGAACAATGCGGATGTCTTGAGAGCCTCCAGCATGTCCAGATTGTTCGACGACGCACATCCGTCAGTACCTATGCAGACATTGGCTCCGGCGTCACGTAACTCATTGTATCTGAACTTATACCCGGATGCAAGCTTCGCATTGGAATTTATGTTGTGCACGCAATTCACCTGATGTTTTCCGAGAATGTCAATGTCATTGTCGCTCAGCCAAAGTGTGTGGGCAGCAAGCACGTCAGGTCCAAGGATTCCGAGTCTGTCCAGATATTCGACAGGGGAGAGGCCTCCGTGAAGTTCCTTACAGTCAGCAACCTCCTTTTCAGTCTCACTGATATGGATGTGAATTTTCAGGCCATGATTTCTGGCGAATTCCGTTACCCAAAGCATCAGTTCTTCGCTTGTGGAGTAGATTGCATGAATGGCAGTCTCGAATATTCCGTTATCCTTCATCGCAAGTGATTTCTCATAGACTTCCTGCATCTGCTCCTTCTGGCGCTCTGTCTCTTCATGGTCATTGTGGTCGAGGGCAACGTATGAGACGACAGGTCTCAACCCCATCTCTACGGCTGCCTTTCTGGCTGCCAATGAATACCAGTATTGATCATTGAAAGTGACAGTACCGGTCTTTATCATTTCCAGACATGCAACTTTAGTCCCCCAATAAACGAACTCTTCGTCGATTCTGGCTTCAGTCTTCCAGATCTTGTCCAACCATTCATGAAGCTGGACGTCCTCTTCGATACCACGCATCAATGACATCGCCGCATGAGTATGCATATTTATGAAAGCCGGCATCGCCGTCTTTCCTTCGCAATCCATGACTTCCACTCCGGAAGCAATCTCGATATGTCCTCCAGAACATCCCCCGACGGGAACAATTTTCTTGATTCTGGTACCTTCAATGCAGATATCAGAGAGGATTCCGTTACAATTTATATTTTTAAGTAATATTGAACTCATATCACATATAAGTATTAAGGGTTCAAATGTAACGATTTTTATCGTCTTTTTGAAATGTTTTCGGAGATAAGGTCAAAAATTGCAAGCTGCCCGCACAAAAAATACGAGGGAGACTGAATCTCTTCAACCTTCCTCATAATTCTAAGAAATACTGACAAAAACGCTGATTAGAATACGTCTGATTCGGACTGATTCTCATTCCGCTCAGCAGATGGTCTTGTCTGCTCGGCATTGAAATTATCGCCAAGTCTGGACTTGATATATTCAACTGCATCCTCAAGTCCTTCGGCAAACTTCTCGAAATCTTCCTTGTAAAGGAAAATCTTATGTTTGTCGTAGGTGAATCTGCCGTCCTGCTCAGTTTTACGTTTACTCTCAGTAATAGTCAGATAGAAGTCATTGTTTCCTTTGGTGGATTTTACATCAAAGAAATAAGTCCTCTTACCTGCCCTTACCGGTTTGGAATAGATTTCTTCACCGGAACGTTCGCGGGAGTAGCCTCCCTCAAAATCATCGTTGTACATATCTCCCTTGTTTCTGTTTAATTATTTATCAAATTTAAGTATATTTCTGAAAAATGATAGTATCTTTGAAAAAAAATTGAGAAAAATATATGTTAGGTAGAAGAATTTTGAGGATTAAAGCCTTCAAAGTGCTCTATGGTTATGCCGTTACAGGCAACATGTCACTTGCAGAGGCCCTGGAAAAATTGGATGAGTCATGTGAAGCGACTAGGGACCTGTACCTGTTCATGCTTTCTATTATATCTCCGCTGACAGAGACAGCCAGAGCCAGAATCAATTTGGCGAAGACTAAGTTTAATCCTACAGAGGAGGATTTGAATCCGAATACCAAGTTCGTTGACAACAAGGTGGCACATATCCTTGCAAATGACCCTGATTTCCATAAGATTACAAGCAGAAAGGGCTTCTCGTGGTCACAGTATGACGTACTTATAAACTCTGTGCTTGACTCGATTAAAGAGAAGTCCTGGTACAAGAACTACATGGAATCCGAGGACAGGTCACTTAAGGCGGACTGCAAGCTTTTCATAAAGATTTTCGAAAGGGAGTTCTCGGACAACCCGCTTCTGCGCCCTATTCTCGAGGACCTGAATGTATATTGGATAGATGATCTCGAGTATGCGCTGACTTACTGCTGCAGGACAATGGAGGAACTTGCTTCAGGCCAGCAGTGGCATCTTCCTGAGCTCTATCAGAGCGACATGTTGAGAAAAAAGAATCCTGCTGCAGATGTCCAGTCAGACAAGGCATTTGTCACCAAACTTCTGAGAAACGCATTTACCGGATACGAGGACTATTATAATCTCGTGACATCCTCTGTCAAGGGATGGGAGGCAGACCGCTTGAACTCGATCGACATTGCCCTGGTTATCCTTGGACTTGCCGAAGCCGAGACATTCCCTGAGATTCCTCTCAAGGTCACGATGAACGAGTACGTGGAAATTTCCAAGTTCTACAGCCAGCCTAAAAGCAGTTCGTTTGTGAACGGCCTTCTCGACAAACTTATCAATCAGTTGGCGTCAGAAGGGAAGATCATGAAGTCAGGTGCAGGACTTCTGGATTCTGCAAAACAGGTTCAGGCATAGAATCTGCATTATAGTAAAAGTTTGTGGTGTCCAAGCGCCACATTATATATATATAACGAATTATTAGCCGGAACTTGGACAAACGGCGCTTTAACATTGAATTAAAATGAATTTTCTTGTAATGCCACTCCAGGCGGGCGCATCTGCAAACAGCAGTTGGTCAATGTGGGTAATGCTTATCCTCATCTTCGTAGTCATGTGGTTCTTCATGATCCGTCCGCAGCGCAAGCAGCAGAAAGAACTTGAGAAGTTCCGCAACTCGCTCAAGAGAGGTGATAAGGTTGTCACAATCGGAGGCATCTATGGTGTTGTAGATGAAATCAAGGAAAGACAGGTGATCATCAAGGTTGACGGTGACACCAAGCTGAAGGTTGACAAGAACTCTCTTGTCAAGGATTTCACTGAGACACAGCAGTAATATTTCCATTCCGGACTTATGAGTATGCGCGACCTGTTCGGAAAAATATCAGAAAAACTGAACATAAGCGGGAGAGACGCAAAGATTTTCATTGTATCTCTCTTGCTTGCTTTCAGTATATGGCTGATCCACAACTTGAGCCTGAATTATTTTGAAACAGTAAGAATCCCGATAAGTGCCAGATGCGACATTGACGGGCATGCCTACAAATCGTCCAATTCGGCCGTTGTGCTCGCCAGATGCAGAGCCAGAGGATTCAATCTTATCCGACTGAAGAGAGGCGAGAAGAAATCTCCTGTCCCTGTTGCATTCGCGCCTTCAGATATGCATAAGAAAAGCGATGAATTGTACTATGTCACATCTGATGGCCTGAACAGGTATGCGACACAGATTTTAGGTGCCGGAGCAAAACTCGAGTCTTTTATTTCCGACACAATAGTATTCAGATTCCCTTTCGAAAATCACAAGAGGGTGCCTGTGCAGCCGGTTTACTCGATGTCTTTCAGACCGCAGTACATCAATGTTGCTCCTCTGAAAGTTTCACCTGACTCAGTTACCATATACGGGGAGCCTTTCCACCTCTCCGGCATTGACAGAGTCTTTACCGGATCCATTTCACTTTCCGACTTGAGTTCTCAGACCCATGGTGAAGTCAAATTGGATGACATCAAAGGCGTCAGATTCTCTGCGGAGAAGGTGAGATACAGTCTGGATGTCACCAGGTACGTGGAAATAGATGCAACGATGCCCATATATACCACAAATGTGCCTAAAGGACGAACTCTGATAGTGTATCCGACGACAGCTCACGTCATTTTCAGATGTGTGTTTCCTGTTACCTCAAATCCGGCAGAAGAGGCACGGATCTGTATCGACTACAATGAATTTGTGACATCGCTTAAAGGTCAATGCATTCCGACTCTGGAGTCTGTTCCGGAAGGAGTGATTTCATGGACCATAAGGCCTGAGATCTTCGATTGTATAGAAAGCAGCAAATGATGGCATTGACAATTTTGATTACAGGCGGTATCGGGAGCGGAAAGTCTGTGGTTTCAGGGATTCTCCGCGCGCTTGGAATACCTGTATATGATACGGACAGCAGAACAAAAGCCCTGTACGAAGGTGAACTTGGAATGCGGCTGGAGGAGGATTTGGGACAGAAGTTGCATACTGCCGACGGGCATTTCGACAGGAAGGCTTTGGCAGCATTGATTTTCTCAGACAGGCAGGTCCTGGACAAAGTCGAAGAAATTGTCCACCCTGCTGTCCTGAGAGACTTCGAAGACTGGAAGGAGAAACAGGAGAGTCGGATTGTCTGCATGGAATCTGCAATTGCTTTGGAAAAGCCTCTGTTTAATGGCAGTTATGACTTCGTTGTGATTGTCAATGCACCTGAAGATCTCAGAATCAGACGGGCTTGCAACAGGGACGGATCGGACGAGATATCTGTACGAAAACGTATTCAGAATCAGAAAATTGACTTACAAAAGGCCAACTTTATAATTGAAAATGACGACGGTCTCGACAAACTTGAAGCACAGACGAAACTTATGCTTGAAGCTGCGGCGAACCGGATATTGAAATAAATAATTATTTATATTATGAAAACAGATTTGACAAGAATTCTTTCAGTGTCAGGCCAGCATGGTCTTTTTTACTATGTTGCACAGGCACGTAGCGGAGCGATTGTAGAGGCTCTTTCTGACAAACGCAGAACTGTATTCGATATGAAGAGCAGAATCACTACACTTGCTGATATCTCCATTTATACCAATGAAGGTGAACTTAAACTTAAAGAGGTTTTCCTTAAACTGAACGCCGTTCTCGGTGAAGCTGACGCTCCTACATCGAAGGCAAGCTCAGAAGAACTCAAGTCCCTTTTCGAGAAGGCAATTCCTGATTACGATGCTGACAGATTCTATGTATCGCACATGAAGAAAGTTGTGGACTGGTACAATGAGATCAAGCATTATGCTTCATTCGATTTCGAAGAGGAGAATGCGCCAGAAGCAGAAAACAACTCTGAGGAAAAAGTCAATGAGTAAGAAATCCTTACAGGTCGTCACTCTGGGCTGTTCCAAGAATCAGGTGGACACTGAACACCTTCTTGCACAGGTCATGGACGATTATGAAATAGTACCTGAAAGAGAGGAGCGGAATGTGGATATTCTGCTCCTCAATACTTGCGGATTCATCGGTGATGCCAAGGAGGAGTCCATACAGGCAATCCTCGAAGCTGTAGAACGCAAGAAGGCGGGCAAAATAGGCAAAATCCTTGTCTTCGGCTGTCTTTCTCAGAGATACATGGCCGACATGCCTGAGCTCATCCCGGAAGTCGACGGATGGTATGGTGCACGTGACATTGAACCTGTTGTCAAGGCTCTCGGCTGTCAGATGAAGCATGACAGGAGGAATGAGAGACTGATTTCCGGAAAGAAATTCCCTTATGCGTATCTGAAGATTTCAGAGGGATGCGACAGAAGGTGTTCCTACTGTGCAATTCCGTTCATCAGAGGTGCTCACAGGTCTGTGCCGATGGAGGATCTTGTGGCTGAGGCAGCCAGTCTTGCCGCAACCGGTGTTAAGGAACTTGTACTCATAGCTCAGGATACCACGTACTACGGCCTTGACCTATATCGCAAAAGGGCACTGGGTGAACTGCTTCAGAAGCTTTCGGAAGTACCTGGAATAGAATGGATAAGGATTCATTATTCATATCCTGCTGATTTTCCTGAAGATGTTCTTGACCAGATGGCCAACAATCCGAAGGTGTGCAGATACATGGATATTCCTCTCCAGCATGTTGCTGACAAGGTGCTTGACATGATGCATAGGCACGTGGATGGCGCATGGACCCGTGCACTCATAAAGAAGATGCGTGAAAAGGTCCCTGGAATTGTGCTTAGAACTACCATGATTGTGGGACACCCTGGAGAAGGCGTGAAGGAGTTCAATGAACTTATGAAGTTTGTAGAGGATGCAAGATTCGAGAGACTTGGCGCATTTACTTATTCCGAAGAGGAAGGAACATTCGATGCCGAGAATTTCAAAGACTCCGTTATGCCGAAAACCAAGCAGAACAGGCTCAAAAAGCTGATGGAACTGCAAAGTGGTATATCATTTGCTTTCAATCAGAGCCGTGTCGGAACTGAGACGAAGGTTATCATTGATGATTATCGCGATGGTATTTTCGTATGCAGAAGTGAATTCGAGAGCCCGGAAGTCGATGGCGAGATTCTCGTCCGCTATGATGAAAAGATGGGGCGTACACCTGAAGAAATGGTCGGAAGTTTCATCAATGTCAAAGTGGCGCAGGCTGACGAGTATGATCTCGTTGCTGACTTTGTTTCTGCAAATTGCTGAGTTCCTTCAAATTCGCACTAACGTTCAGCAAGTTTGACAACTTGCGAGACTTGAGTAATAGTAGAAAGTAAAAGTTATATTGGTATGAAAACGATTTTTTCATTGGCATGCATCGCTGCAACTGCGACATGCGTTCTGACCTCATGCGATCCGCAGGCATTCAGCATGAACATCGAGATGAGATATCCGTCGAAGTCCGGCATTGACCTGACAGGAAAATCTGTTGCGGTCGTTTATCTGGAAGATGGAGCAGGAAAAGATTCCGTTTTCAGCAGAAACATGGCGGACAGTTTCGCCGCATCCTTGGAAAAGGAGTATTTCGGAGGCGAGACATCCGTACCGCTATATCGTATTGAAAAGACCGGAAACGGAAATTACGCTTCTGTAGATTCCCTTTCACGTCTCGTAATGAGCACAGGTGAAGATGTCATCTTCTTGTTTGAGAGGCCGTATTTCGGTGAGGCTGTAGTCGAACAGAACAGCATAGCACCGACAGATACTTCTCTGTCCTATGTAGTGAAAGTCCCCATGAAAATGAATCTATATGCCTATGATTCAATGGGTAAGGTCGATACAGTCTATACCTGGAGCGGCTCCAGAACCCTTAATGCGTCAGTTTCTACTGACGCATATACCGACCCGAAAGAAAAGGCGTGGGGTGCCTTGTCAATGCAGGGGCAGAATATAGGGGAGATGTCCTCCAGAATTTTCATGCCTGAGTGGAAAGCCGAACAATATACCTTCATATACTTCGAATCTGACGGGTGGGATGCCGCATCACAGGCAGCTTACAGTTACAAGTGGAAAGAAGCTATCGAAGAGTGGATGAAACTTCTCGAGACGAATAATACACTTAAGAGATCCTGCGCGGAGTTCAATATCGCCACCGCATGCTATATGTTGGGAGACAATGAATTGGCGCTCAAATGGCTAGACCGTTCTGACGCAGATTATCCTGTTTCACTTTCATCTGGACTGAGGAAAAGAATCAATGCCAGAATGAAATAAATCAAAGCATTCCGGTAAGGTTGTCGTAGTATTTCTTGGTGACAGGGATACTGACTGCCTCAGGACAATCGATATCGGCAAATACAAGTCCTTCAGGATTCTTTCTCAGCACCTTGACATGTGCAGGGTTTACAAAATAAGACCTGTGGCATCTAATAAGAGAATTACGTGCGCAGAGTTCCTCAATGCTTTTCATGGAGGCTCTGAGCACGTATTTTATTGTTTTGCCACCGTCTTCCTGATAATTTATATTTATATAATTCTCATCTGCGCTTATATAATATATGGAAGATGCTTTCACGACAAGTTTCAAAACCTTTCTGGAGTCGTAGAAGCGGATTCTGTCATCGGGGTCCTCATGAGCCGCAGCAATCTGTTTCCTTCTCAATCTGAGAAGAAGCCCCAACGCAATGACTACATAAGGATAGACCGATATCAATGTTACCGTCACGAATGACCACATGACGACACTGAAATAGGGGAGCTGCATCTTCTTTATCAGCCAGATATATAGTCCCATGAACAAAGCTGAAATCAGCATGTCCAGAAAGCACCAGGCCACATAACTGACCACATTAAGTTTCCTTCTGAATATGTACATGATACTCCGCGACAGACCCAGACATGCTGCGATTATGCACATAAGCATGGTGACATGGAATCCGAAACCAGGTTTCGGTTCACCCAGATATGTGTCTGCGCCAAATGGCGTATAAATCACCATGAATGCCGTGAAGAACAGCGGAATCGCGACAATATGTATGATCTGTGGCCAGTAACGGCTGAAAATTTCTCTTATATCTTTCATAACTCTTGTTGTGACGAATGCAAAATTAGCATAATTTCGTCACTTTATACGACTTTTAGTCACCAAAACCGCTGTTCCGTCACAATTCAGCGTCACTTCTCACCTTTATTTCTCCGCAATTTTCGCTTGAACTACTTTTGCATTGTCCTCCAGAGAAAGAGGAAGACTTATTTGTGATAACAAAAATGTTATCAGATAAAATTGCATACTTTTAGATGTTTTGACGTTATGAAAAAGATCATTTCATTCGGTGACTCAGTCATGAAAGGGATTGTAACCGGCAAAAATAAAGAAGAACAGGGACGCAGCAGATATGAGATTTCCAAGTCAGGCTTTGCTACATTGTGTGCAGCAAAACTGGGCATTGAACTTGACAATTACGGAAAGTTCGGGAACACAGTTGTCAAAGGAGTCAAAGACGTTTCCAGACATCTGAAGCAGGTCGAGGGCTCGAACGCGGCCCTACTTGAGTTCGGCGGAAACGACTGCAACTTCGACTGGAACAGCATCGCTGAGAATCCTGAGATTGAACATGTCCCGCAGACTACTCCGGAGCAGTTCTCAGAATCATACAAGAATCTCATTGACAAGGTACGTGAAACCGGATGCACTCCGATTATACTCTCCTTGCCTCCTATCGACTCATCCAAATTCTTTTCCTACGTTTGTTCCGGATTCAGCAAGGAAAAACGCGACAACGTCCTCAAATGGCTGGGAGGATGCATCTACAATATCGGCAACTGGCACGAAATGTACAACCTTGAACTCTACAAGATTGCAGCGGGTCAAGGTGTCAGGATCATTGATATTACCACATGTTTCCTCTCCAGAAAGAACTGCCCGGATCTTTTCTGTGATGACGGGATGCATCCTAACGAAGAAGGACACAGACTCATATCTGACGCTATCTGCTCGGCTAGCCTCCTATGAAGTATCTCATGAGAGATGTCGGAGGTATCTGCTTGTCAGAAACATATACGAAGTAGTGCAAAAACTTCATAAGCCTGTGAGCTTCACTGTATTCCGGACAATTCTTCGGGACTGTGGCGAGAATTCTCTCGGCATGGCTACGGAGCACTGCAAACTCTACGAGATAAGCTGAATTGAACAGGACATCTGCATCTTCCTGATATGGGTAAATCCATTTGACTTCAGCCCTTCTGACATTCGGCCAGTTGGAAATGGTTTCCTGAGCAGTAAACGCGCCTTTGTTGAAATCGCGCACGATACGCCTGAGGAGTCTGTTGTCACTGGTCGGGATGCAGTTGTGGTCATCCAGAGAAATACTTGTAATAGTATTGATGAATATGCGGAACTTGGCCGAATCAGGGATATTGTCCAGTAGTCCAGGATTCAGGGCATGGAGGCCTTCGATCAAAAGTACAGACCCGTCTTCCAGGGCAAGACGCTTTCCGTTATATTCTCTGATACCCGTAACGAAGTTATACTCAGGGACTTCTACAGCCTCTCCGGAAATGAGTTTCAACACATCTTTCTGAAGGGCTACATGATCCACAGTGTCGAAATTGTCGAAATCGTATGACCCGTCAGGAAGTTTCGGAGTGTCAAGACGGTTAACGAAATAGTCGTCTGTAGAGAATGATATCGGCTTGAGTCCACAAGCCTTGAGCTGTACGCTAAGACGTCTGCAGAATGTGCTCTTTCCGCTGCTGGTAGGACCTGTAATGAGAACAATCCTGACTTTCTGTTCAGAATGATATCTTCTGTCGATTTCCTCGGCAATCTGGACTATTTTCTTCTCCTGAAGAGCCTCTGCGACCTCGATCAGATCGGTTGCCTTGCCCTTGAGACATGCCTGGTTTACGTCTCCGACATTGTCCAAACCCATGATATTGTTCCATTTGATGCTTTCGGAGAAGACATCGAAAGTCTTGGGCTGCTCGAAGAAAGGTGCCAATGCCTCAGGCTTGTGACGGTCAGGGACCCTGAGCAGTGCACCTCCACGGTATGGGGTCAAGTCCCAAACTTTAAGATAACCGGCATCCGGAACCAGAACATCGTAATAATAGTCAGCTGTCCCGCCCAAAGTATAATAACTTATATAAACTTCGCCGCAAGTCTCCAGCAGTTTCACCTTATCCATGTGTCCAAGCTGCCTGAAAACGTCAATCGCCTCAGCAATAGGAACTTCATGTCTATGGAAAGGCATAGCCTCCGCCACAATTTCCGACATCCTCTTCTTGATGAGGTCAATGTCATTTGCCTCCAGACCGGAACCGTCGCCCTTGTCAATGCTGCAGAAGAAGCCTTTGGATATAGGCCTGCGCATGACCACCTTGCAATTTGGGAAAATATCCAATGCAGCCTTGTACAAAAGAAAGCACAGAGATCTGCAATAGACATTTCTTCCTATATATGTCCGGTAGTCGAGAAATTCTATATCCCTATTATTATAAAGCCTGAACTTGAGTCCCTGTGCGACATTGTTGACCTTTGCCGCTATGATTTCATATGGACGTTCGAAATTGAATTCCCCGATTATATCGAGAAGCATGGTACCTTCCTGGAATTCCTTGAAAGTGCCGGTATTTTTGCAGAAAACTCTTGCCATTGTGCGATTCGGTTATTGCCAGTTTCCAAAATATCTTTTTTGCAGCACAAAAATAGAAAAAATATGGTAACTTTAGGAAAAATTTTGAAACAACATGAGTACAGTGCACGTAATTGACCACCCTATGATTCAGCACAAGCTGACAATCATGAGGAAAAAGGAGACCGGTTCAAAAGATTTCCGAGTACTACTTAGGGAGATTTCGCTCCTTATGGGATATGAAATCACAAGAGATATTCCGCTTGATGACATTGAGATAGAGACCCCTATCTGCAAGATGACCGCGAAGAAAGTATCAGGCAGAAAAATGGCGATTGTTCCTATTCTCCGCGCAGGCCTCGGAATGGTAGAAGGACTTCAGACATTGGTGCCTGTTGCAAAGGTCGGCCATATCGGTCTTTACCGCGACGAGAAGACCCACAATCCTGTAGTTTATTACTGCAAACTCCCTGAGGATATAAACCAGAGACTCGTCATCGTAACTGACCCGATGCTCGCTACAGGCGGAAGTTCATGCGATGCATTGGCAATGCTGAAGGAGCGCGGATGCACAAACATCCGCCTTATGTGCCTCGTTGCAGCCCCGGAAGGAGTAGCAAGAGTGCAGAAGGAACATCCTGACGTTGACATTTATGTCGCATCAGTAGATGATCACCTGAACAAGGACGCATACATAGTTCCTGGACTCGGTGATGCAGGTGACAGAATCTTCGGAACAAAGTAGTTCCTCGACAATAATCGAATCGGGCGGCCAGCAAATGTCAATGCTGGCCGCCCGAAATCATATATCATTGTCATCACTTGGATTTGCGCCTCAGTTTTGAGAACCATCTCTGAGGAAATTCCATCGCCAGGATTATTCCGAGAACGATTGCAATAGCAGCCATTCCGGCATTGAAACCAGTTGTCATTGACAATCTGAACTTCTCGGCAACAAGATAGTACGTAAACCAGAATATTCCGGCACCTGGTACCAGAGGGAAAATCCCGCAGAGAAGATAGACGGTGCTCGGACACTTGTCCCAAACGGCTACCATCCTGGACATGAGGCAGATAAGTACCGTGGAGAAAGTGATGGATACCATCGTGCCGGCAATTCCGGCTCTGGTCATAATAAGGAATGCAGCCCAACCGATGGCGCCGATAATTCCGCAAGTCGCATATTGCTGTCTCGGGACACCGAAGAGAATCGCGAAAGCAAAAGTGCCTATGAATGCTGCCAATGTCTGCCAGCCGAGTCCGGCCGTTTCGGCATTGATAGTAACTCCCTTAAGTTCGATCATTCCCTGGAATATGCTGCCATCGAGCACGAAACTGGTACCGACTCCGAGCGCGATACAGAAGAATCCCAGCATAGCATCCGTCAGTCGGGTTGTTCCGGCAATGTAATCCGAGTCAGCCAAATCACGCACACCATTCACGAAAGGTACTCCAGGGATGAGCGGCATTATCGCTCCGATGATGATATTGCTCAGACTGCTTCCGAATCCAAGTCTATATGAGGCCAGGCATAAAAGTGTGGCCACCAAAGAATTGCATATTCCTCCGACAATCTTCGAAAGGTATCTGGAACTGACAAACAACAGGAAAAGATACAGGAGAGTGCCTACTACAAATGCGGCGGCACAATCCATAAATCCTCCGCCGAACACGGCACAGAATCCTGCAGCACCGAAAGCCGAGCCTACAATCTGCTCCCAAGCCGGTTTCATCGGCTCGTCCCGGATTGCATCAAGTTCAGCACGGGCTTGGGTCAATGATACTTTATCTGCCGCTATCCTGTAGCTCAGACGGTTGACTTCCACGACCTTGGAAAGCTGTATGCCACGTATAGGTATAAACTCCACATTGGCATATTTGTTCGAGGAACTTGTAGTGAAAATACCATTGCTCAGGACAAAGAAATGCCCCGTGTGGACCCCATAATGAGACGAAATACGTTCCATCGTATCCTCGACACGTGAAATCTCGGCACCGTTTTCAAGCAGGATATGACCTGCTTCCGATGCCACCTCCAGAACATCTTCAGAAGTGAATGTTTCTTTAGTTTCCATATTCACCCTAGATAGTGTAATTAATTATGTGTAAGTTGGTTATTATTCACCTTTCATGATTTCTTCCGCTCTGGAAAGCGCGACGTTGATGTTAGGGCAGATGTTCTTTTCACCCACCAGATCATAGAAGCCGGCCTTATGAAGTGCGCTGTGTACCTGCGGATTGACACCTGAAAGAACCACAACAATCTTGTTCTTAAAACTCATCTCACAGAAATTGGACAAGTTATGGATACCTGTGGAATCGATGAACGGCACCTTACGCATTCTGATTACCCTGACCTTGGACTTGTCCCTGAAATCGGACATGAGTTCCTCAAACTGTGTTGCGACACCGAAGAAATATGGACCATTAATCTCATATACTTCCACGCCTGCAGGGATAGTGATGCTCTCGTCATGCATGATACCGGCCTCATCCTCCACATGAATTTCCTCTTTGATCGCAGTGATTTCGGTTGTCTCCATGATTCGTTTGATGAACAGAAGGCAAGCAAGGAGCAGACCTACCGCAATAGCGACTGTAAGGTCGAAAATCACTGTCAGGAAGAAAGTTATAAGAAGCACTATGACATCCGACTTAGGATTCTTCAGAAGGGCAGCGAAAGATCTCCATCCGCTCATGTTATACGAAACGACAACCAGGACACCGGCCAGGCAGGCCATAGGGATAAACCTTGCCAACGGCATGAGGAACAGCAGAATAAGCAGAAGGACAACAGCATGAATCATACCCGCAACCGGAGTCCGTCCGCCATTGTTAATGTTCGTCATCGTCCTTGCGATTGCTCCTGTGGCAGGAATACCTCCGAAAATAGGAGTCACCATATTCGCCACACCAAGTGCAATCAACTCTGTATTCGAATTATGGTGGTCACTGATCATACCATCTGCAACTGTCGCAGAAAGCAACGACTCGATGGCACCGAGCGCAGCAATCGTAACCGCAACCGGGAAAAGATTCTTGATAGCCTCCCAGTCGAGCGCCGGCATTTCAGCGTTCGGAAGCTGCGAATTGATGGAAAAACGGTCGCCGATAGTATCGATACTGTCAATGCCGAAGAAACTCTTCAAGCACCATACGCCTATGGTTACCAGTATGATAGCCACCAATGAACCTGGAATTTTCTTCGAAATCTTAGGCGTCACGGAGATGATTATGACACTGGTCACACTCACGATGAAATTCCACCAGTTGACAGTATTGAAGTGCTTGAAATACAGCATCCATTTGCCGATGAAGTCACCCGGAACGGTTTCTCCGCCAAATGAAAGACCGAAGACATCCGTCATCTGAGTAGTGAAGATAGTCACGGCGATACCGCTTGTAAAGCCCACGACTACAGGATAGGGAATGAACTTGATGACAGTTCCCAACTTGAATACACCCAACAGAACCAGAAGAACTCCGGCGATGATTGTCGCTACTGTCAATCCGCTGATTCCATACTGCTGGATGACACCATAGACAATGACAATGAATGCGCCCGTAGGCCCTCCGATCTGTACTTTGCTTCCGCCAAGTGCTGAAACAATGAATCCGGCAATAACTGCCGTAATGATGCCTTTTTCAGGAGAAACGCCTGACGCAATGGCAAAAGCGATAGCTAGTGGTAGTGCTACAATTCCAACAATCACACCTGCCATCAGGTCAGACATGAAAGTCGTCTTGTTGTAGCCTTTAAGACAGGTAAGGGATTTAGGATGAAAGTCTAGTTTTTGCATATTGAATTATATTACCATGTATTAACGCATGTCCTCTATCATTGCCTTGGCAACGGCAGCCGAAGCACCTCTTCCTCCCAGAGCATCGCGGATTTCCATGTATCCAGCCAGCATTGTCTCACGATACTCGGTATCTTCTATCATTCTGATCACTTCCTCGAGTACATTCTCAGGTGTGAAATAGAACTGGAGGAGTTCCCTGAAACAGGTTCTGTTCAGTATCAGATTTCCTAAGCTGATATATTTAATCTTTATTATCTGTTTAGCTATCAAAAAGTTAATTTCGGCACTCTTATAGGCGACGACCTGAGGTGTACCTATCAATGCAGTCTCGAGAGATGCCGTTCCGGAATTGACGACGGCTGCCTCCGCGTGACGAAGGACGGCATAGCTCTGTCCGAAAACGACCTTGACATAAGACTCTCTGCCGCCGATATAAGAACTGTAATCTGACATTGACCTGGACGGAGCCGCAGCAACGACAAATTGATAATCCTTGTATCGGGGGAGTGCGCGCATCTTGTCTGCAAACTCCATGAAGACAGGCATCATTGACGAAATCTCGCCCGACCTCGAACCTGCCATGAGCGCGATTATAGGCCTGTCCTCCAATTTGTTGCGCTCGAGAAACTCTTCGCGATTCTCCTTCAGCAAAGGAGAATTGTCAATGGCATCAATGAGAGGATTTCCCTTATATATGAAGTCAACGCCTTTTTTTGTAAAATAAGGTATTTCGAAAGGGAAAACGATGAAAAGTTTGTCCACATAGGCCTTCAGTTTCTTGATTCGCCCCTCACGGGAGGCCCAAACCTTCGGCGCAATGTAATAATATACGCGGAAACCTTTCTTATGGGCCCATTCAGCCACCCTGAAATTGAATCCGGGATAGTCTATTAGTATGACCACATCCGGATTCCATGCTGAAATATCCTCAAAACAACGCTTGAAACGCCCCAGATAGGTACGCGCCTTCATGAGAACCTGCACGAAACCGATGATCGCCCCGTCTTTATAATCCTGCACAAGTCCGGTGCCCGTCTGGTGTGCCTTATACACACCGTCCATCAACTCTCCGCCCCAAAATCGGACATCCGCCTCAGGGTCCTCCTGATAAAGCCCCTTCATCAGATTCGACCCGTGCAAATCGCCGGAAGCTTCACCGGCAATGATATAGTATTTCATTACTTGTCAATGTTATACAGTCTTCGCATCCGCGAAACCACAATTTTAAAAGTCAATGTCAAAGCCTGCCTTCCCAAGTCGTTCGACCTCCTCATAATCAGTCGAATCAAGATTGTCAGGCACTATCGATATATAACCGTCATTCATGATCCTGTGGTCCGCACGACTGTCATTCCGGTCATCGTCGAGAAAATCGCCTACCATCATGTAGAGTTTCTCTCCGGATTCAAGTTTTGGAGATGAACTCTGTCCAAGGTCTTCCGGCGTAATGCCATACTTCTTATATATGGAAGGATCCCATTCACGGAATTCTCGAATCCACCTTCCCATACCCTGATGTCCGACACGGATACCTTTTATCTGTTCCGCAGGAATATTCGGGAAGTTCACATTATAGAAAATGCCAGGATCAGAAGTCATGTTCTCCATAAGTTTTCTGAAGATGTCAGGGAAAAACTTGCGGACAGCAGAAAAGTCCGCTTCGGGATTGATGGTGTCAAGTGAAACACCGATGGCAGGTATTCCGTTCAATGCTGCTTCTTCTGCAGCTCCGAGAGTGCCGGAATAACATGCAGCAGAGGCAGCATTGGAACCATGGTTGATACCGCTGACGACCACGTCGGGAAACTTCTCCAGAAACGGTACATTCAAACCATATTTCACACAACTTGCAGGAGTCGCATCCAGATACGCCCATTTCCCGGGTTTTTCTTCAGGGAGGTCCTTATATGCGATTTGTTTCAGGCCCAGGGAAACTGCCATGCTCATTCCTGACTGGTGTTTTTTAGGGGCAATGACAGTGACATTGCCAAATTGACACATTATTTCTGCCAAGACATGTATGCCCTTGGCAGAATATCCGTCATCATTGGTAATCAATATATTCATATTAAACGATATAGTTTGTTGCTGCATTCAAATTTCTTCACAAAGATAGGTAAATATTAAAATTTTTGGCTTATTTTTGCACCGTTTTTGTAGAGAGAAGTAGAAAACGAAATAAGTTTAACTTAAAATAAAATTTGTTAACAATGGTAAAACTTGGTATTAACGGATTTGGCCGTATCGGTCGTATGGTATTCCGTGCTGCTGTAGAAAACTTCGCAAATGACATCGAAGTTGTAGGTATCAACGATCTTCTCGATCCAGAGTATCTTGCTTACATGCTCAAATTTGACTCAGTTCACGGAGCATTCAAAGGTGAGGTTTCTGTAGAGGGCAACACACTTGTTGTAAACGGCAAGAAAATTCGTCTCACCGCTGAGATGGATCCGGCAAACCTTAAATGGAATGAGGTTGGCGCTGATGTAGTTGTAGAGTCAACAGGTCTCTTCCTTACAGATGAGAAAGCTCGCAAGCACATCGAGGCTGGTGCTAAGAAAGTCATCATGTCAGCTCCTTCAAAGGACGCAACTCCAATGTTCGTATATGGTGTTAACCACAAGACATACGCTGGTCAGGATATTATCTCTAACGCATCTTGCACAACTAACTGTCTCGCACCTATTTCTAAGGTTCTCGATGAGAAGTTCGGTATCGTTCGTGGTCTTATGACTACTGTTCACGCTGCTACCGCTACTCAGAAGACAGTTGACGGCCCTTCTAAGAAGGACTGGAGAGGTGGTCGTGGTATCCTCGAGAACATCATCCCTTCTTCAACAGGTGCAGCAAAGGCTGTAGGTAAGGTTCTTCCTCAGCTGAACGGCAAACTTACAGGTATGTCTCTCCGTGTTCCTACATCAGACGTATCATTCGTTGACCTTACTGTAGAGCTCAAGAAAGAGTGCACATATGAGGAAATCTGCGCAGCTATGAAAGAGGCTTCAGAGGGCGAGCTCAAGGGTATCCTCGGATACACCAACGATGCTGTCGTTTCTACTGACTTCCGTAACGATCCTCATACCTCTATCTTCGATGAGAAGGCAGGTATCCAGCTCGATGGTACATTCGTAAAGGTTTGCTCTTGGTACGACAACGAGTGGGGTTACTCTAACAAAGTCCTCGAGATGGCACGTGTAATTTCTAAGTAATTTTACTTGAAATAACATACAAGTTGCGGTCAGACATCAGTCTGGCCGCTTTTTTTATATGAAAACAGACAGATATCGCAGTCGCTGCGATATGAGATGACATATATTTTGCCTCTTGCCTATTTATGAGTAAATTTGTGTGGTTAAACAGAATGCAATGTTAGAAATCAATGAGCGGCTGACACTCCGCGAAATAGAACAAATCCTATATGAAGGTGAGACTGTCAAGGTTTCGGAAAAGTTTCGGAACCAAGTCATAGCCAGTTATGATTTTCTTGAGGAGTTCTCGAAAGACAAAGTCATATATGGCATCAATACAGGGTTCGGACCTATGGCCCAGTGGAGAATTGAAGATGACCACCTCAAGGAATTGCAGTACAACATTATACGTAGCCATTCGACAGGTGCAGGAGAAAGACTTCCGGATATCTGCGTGAAGGCTGCGATGTTGTCCCGTCTCATGACATTCCTGGAAGGACATTCAGGAGTTCATGTCACCCTCATTGACCTTCTTGTGGAATTCATAAACAGGGGAATCTTCCCTGTTGTCCCACGCCACGGCAGCGTAGGAGCCAGCGGCGATCTTGTGCAACTCGCACACATAGCATTGACATTGATAGGCGAAGGCGAGGTGTCTTATGGCGGAATAATCCGCCCGGCAGGCGAAGTGTTGGCGGAAAATGGTCTCAAGCCTCTGGAAATGCATATACGCGAAGGACTTGCAGTGACCAACGGCACGGCTGTGATGACCGGCATCGGCACAGTGAACTATCTCCTGGCGGAACGCCTGCTTGGATGGGAGACATTGTGTTCTGTGATGATGAATGAAATCGCATCCTCTTATGATGATTTCATGTCAGAGATTCTTAACGGACTCAAGCATCACCCTGGACAGATTAAGATAGCGGAACTCATGCGGTCCCAATCAGAAGGCAGCAAACTACTGAGAAACAGAAAGATAGAACTCTTCCATAAATCAGGAGAGCAGGTATTCAAGCAAAAAGTCCAGCCATATTACTCCCTGCGCTGCGTCCCGCAGATTCTCGGTCCCGTATATGAGACCTTGATGAATGCCGGACAGATTATCGAAGACGAGGTCAATTCCGTTGATGACAATCCGATTGTCGATATTGATTCGCAGAATGTCATTCACGGCGGCAATTTCCATGGAGACTATATCTCTTTCGAGATGGACAAGCTGAAGATTGCCGTGACCAAGATGACAATGCTCGCTGAACGTCAGATGAATTACCTTTTCCACGACAGAATCAATGGAATACTTCCGCCGTTTGTCAATATGGGTGTGCTCGGACTGAATTATGGCCTTCAGGCTTCACAGTTCACAGCCACATCTACGACAGCGGAAAGCCAGACGTTGTCTAATCCGATGTATGTCCATTCAATTCCCAACAACAATGACAATCAGGATATTGTGAGCATGGGTACCAACTCCGCACTTCTCTGCCGCACGGTAATTGAGAATTGCAGCCAGGTAATGGCAATACATCTCATGGCATTGGTTCAGGCAGTGGATTGTCTGGGCGTGGCAGAGAAACTCGCCCCAGCCACAAAGGCGATGTACGACAAGGTTCGCCAAATCGTTCCGACATTCAGGGATGATAAACCTAAATACGAGGAAATCAAGGCTTTACAGGCTATTTTGTTGGAATCTTCACCAGTAAATCTAAATTAATATAACTAGAACATGAAATCTCTCAGAGAATTATTCAAAATAGGCCGAGGCCCGTCCAGCAGCCACACAATGGGTCCGATGAGAGCAGCGCAGATATTTTCAAGTGAGCACAGGGATGCAAAATCATTCCAGGTCACTCTTTACGGCAGCCTTGCAGCTACCGGCAAAGGGCATATGACCGACGTTGCCATAAAAGATGAGTTGAAGCAGGTTGCACCGGTGGAACTTGTCTGGAAGCCGTCAGTTTTCCTCCCATTCCATCCTAACGGCATGAATTTCAAGTCTTTGGATGAGAACAAGAATGTTACAGGAGACTGGACTGTATATAGCATCGGCGGGGGAGCCTTGTCTGAGGGTAAAGCCAGCGGCGACAGATTCGAGACCGAAAACGATGTCTATGACCTGGAGCGTCTTACTGACATCATGAACTGGTGCGAGGAGAAGGGAAGAAACTACTGGGAGTATGTTGAGATGTGTGAAGGTGAGGCCATCTGGGATTATCTGATAGAAATCTGGTCTGCCATGAAGGACGCGGTGGAAAGAGGTATCGAGCATGAAGGTGTTCTTCCGGGCCCGCTTAATCTGGCACGTAAGGCCCCTACATATTACGTGAAAGCGACGGGATACAAGAAATCACTTCAAACGAGAGGTCTCGTATATGCATATGCATTGGCAGTCAGTGAAGAAAACGCATCTGGAGGAAAAATCGTGACGGCACCTACCTGCGGAGCCAGCGGTGTTGTCCCGGGCGTTCTGTATCACATGCAGAAAGGTCATGAGTTCAGCGACACCAAGATGCTGCATGCATTGGCCACAGCCGGAATCATCGGTAATGTCGTTAAACGCAACGCATCTATTTCCGGAGCAGACGTTGGCTGTCAGGGTGAGGTTGGCGTGGCATGTGCAATGGCAGCGGCTGCCGCATGCCAATTATTCGGGGGCAGTCCTTCCCAGATAGAATATGCCGCGGAAATGGCTCTCGAACATCACCTTGGAATGACATGCGATCCGGTTTGCGGTCTTGTTCAGATTCCTTGCATTGAAAGAAACGCTTTTGCCGCTACGCGAGCATTGGATGCAAACCTATATGCATCATTCTCAGACGGTAAGCATCGGGTTTCATTCGACAGGGTAGTAGAGGTTCTCAAACGTACGGGACATGACATTCCTTCACTCTACAAGGAAACCAGCGAGGGCGGTCTTGCACAAAGTTTCGAGACCGATTTCTAAAAGGAACTGGATAAGCCTAGTCTATTCAGTAAAGTCCGGTTTCATCACATTAAGATCGACAAGTCCGTCAATTCCATAGACTACGGCTTTGTCAGTAAATTGCCAAATTGCCCAGTCTTCGCGGTCAGGAGGGAAAAACCTGTACCTGGCAATCCAGAGAGGGTAGTTTTCACGTATCTTGTCGCCAAGGATATCCCTGATGTAAGCCTCGGAAGAATACACAATAGGAGCACGCCCGTAGTGCTCGCCCACAATTTTGAGCCAGGTCAATGCTGCTGCGTTGAGCTGGTCTTTTGTATAACCTTTGTGAGTAGTTTCAATGTCAAGAATCGGCGGAAGGTCACTTTCTTTTATACGTCCGACAGCATTGATGAAATTCCTGGCCTGAACTTCAGGACTCTTGGAAGTCCTGAAAAAATGATAAGCTCCACGTCCCAAGCCAGCCTTTCCTGCAGACTTCCAATTCTTTTTGAAATTCTTGTCTTTCAATGATATGCCTTCACTGGCCTTAAGTATCACATAAGACACCGGTATAATTCTTTCCGCCTTATTTATGGACTTTGTCGTATGACCATGTTTGTCAGTCATGACACTTAAGGAGTCCCATACTATACGCCCGGGATTGTGATGTGAAAGATCAATGACATATTTATAATCTCCTCTCGGTACTTTGGCACCTGTCTCAGAAGAGGACTCCCGCGGATGAAGAAATATAATTACGATGGCAAATACCGAGATGATTGCTGCGGCAAACCATCCGTTCAGCATCATTGTCTTTTTTCTATTGTGTCTCTTTCTTGCAGGAGACATCTTTTTCCGGACTGACTTCTTCCCGCTGAGACCTTTTTGTTTGCCTGAACGGTCGGCAGAACCTGACTTGGATGAATCAGTTTTTCTAACCCTTCGTATTTTGATATCATCCGGAGATTTCACTTTGGCCATACCATGCGAGAATTCAAAAATCATTTTCGTTTTCAAATATACATAAAATTTGACTATATTTGGCATGGAAAATGGTCGATGGGGCAGGCTAATTCATCAAGTTCCTGTTACTCAGACCACTAATTTTTAAAAGTCAAGTATTATGGCAGAATTGAAAGGCTCTAAAACTGAGCAGAATCTCCAGACCGCATTTGCCGGTGAGTCTCAGGCTCATACCAAGTATCTCTATTATTCTTCCAAGGCAATCAAGGAGGGATATATACAGATTGGCAGACTCTTCGAGGAGACAGCTAAAAATGAGAAAGAACACGCTAAGATATGGTTCAAATTCCTTCATGGCGGCGAAATTCCTGATACGGCAACCAATCTTACAGATGCCGCAAACGGAGAGAACTATGAGTGGACAGACATGTATGCGGGTTTCGCAAAGACAGCCAAGGAAGAAGGCTTCGAGGACATAGCTTTCCTGTTTGAGAAAGTGGGAGCAATCGAAAAGGCTCATGAGGAGCGTTACAGAAAACTTCTCGAGAACGTAAAGGAAGGTATCGTATTCTCACGCGACGAGGATATGATTTGGGAATGTTCAAACTGCGGTCATATTGTAATCGGAAAGAAGGCACCTGAGGTTTGCCCAGTCTGCAAGCACGCAAAGAGTTATTTCCAGATCAAGGCTGAAAACTATTAGTAAATCAAGTTCCGTTTTCTCGGAACGACTTGAGATTATAAAACGAGGGAGACTCACGTAATGTGGCCTCCCTCGTTTTGTATAAACTTAGTAAGCGTTAAGGATTACTTTAATCTATTTCCTCTTGAAATCGGCAGCATAAACTGCAAGATTCAGCAGAAGATAGTAAAGGAACATGAACAGGACAACAAGCGACCAGTTTGCTCCGAGAATAAATACAGAGACGATGATGCAGATGGTTCCGGAGAGGAAACCGGTACGGAGCATCTTCGTCTTGTTGTCAGCTTCCAAGCCCTTACCGAACTTCATGGCGAACATTGGTATTTCGCTGACAAGCAGAGCAGACAATATGACTGCAATGAGAGGGATGAAATACCATGTCCCGCAAAGTGAACTGATCCATGAATATGGTGAAAGTTCCACATAATATGAAAGTGAACCACATATCATTGCAGCAGCCGGTGTAGCAAGGCCTATGAAACTTCCATGCTGGCGCTCATCTATATTGAATTTTGCAAGTCTCAATGCCGAGAATGCGGCCAAGACAAGAGGAACATAGCAGAGCAGATTCCAAGTTCCGCAAACTGTCATTGTCTTGTAAAGCATTAAGGCCGGAAGTACTCCGAAGCTGACCATATCCGCAAGAGAATCAAGTTCTTTTCCGATTTCCGAGTATGCTTTCAGAAGTCTGGCTGCAAACCCGTCGCAGAAATCAAATCCCGCCGCCGCCAACATGAGCGGGAAGGCTATGTCTATTCGTCCGTGTAAGGTGAAAATCACCCCAAGAGTGCCTGAAATCAGGTTCATTGAGGTGATTGTATTTGGTATATGTTTAATAATCTGCATATGCATTATTTAACACCCAATTTCTTTGCAAGTGATTTAGGAAGAGCATCCTTGTGCATCGTGATATCCATTGACTTGCCTCTTACGAAAGCTTCGGTAACGTACCAGATTCCATTGTATTTACCGGCTGTTCCCCAAGAGTTCTTTACCATGTAATACTTCTTTCCGAACTGGTCTTTTGCGATTCCGAAGATCTGCATTCCGTGGTCATCGGTGAGAGTCTTGTTGTCATATCCCTTCTGTCTGTATGCCTGGTCGGCAACTTCCTCTTCCGGTGCATGAGGCTCATCGTTCTTCTCCTCGCTCTTTCCTACCCAGCGTTCCTGGTCAGAACCTGAAGTTTTCTTAGCCTGCTCCTTGTAGAGGATTCCGAGACCGTCGCGGGTGAAACCTTTCTCGCTTACGTCTGTACCCCAAGCTACCGTGAAACCATTCTCGAGAGCATTGTCAAGAGCAGCCATGAACTCGTCGATAGGAACGTTCCAGTCCTGTTCCCAACGCCAGTTGTCGCTGATTTCCAAAGCAAACTTCTCATAGAAAGGATGGTGTGTATATGATGTCAATGATACATAGTCATCAGGATTGATCTTGTATGAATCACGATAAGACTCAGGAGTGTATTTTACACCATTGTATGTAAACTCAGTAGGGCACTCTCCGAGGTATGCGTCCATAATTCCCTGGAAACCTTTCTTCCATGCGGTAGAAAGAACTCTGTTAGGATTTGATGCGATAGCTTTCACGTAAGCATATGCAAGAGCATCGAGTTCTCCGTGGACAGGGAGTTCCGTACCATAGTTAAGACCTGGCATAACACCCTGAGGTACAAGACCATAGTGCTTCGCTACATAAAGAACGTCGTTACATTCTGATCCGGCTCCGAAGTTCAGTTTGCCGTCAAGTCTGACATACTTCTCCGCACGATCCTGATAAGAGTGGCTGACAACGAACATCTCAGAGAAATCAGGATAGAGAGTTGTATCCTTGATGTTGTTAAGTCGGATAGCCTCTGACTCGAGGAATCCGAGAGAAGAGAAGCACCAGCATGTACCTGAACGGAACTGGTTCTTTACTGAGGTAATAGGGTTAGCCTTCACAGTAGTGAACTGATACTCGACCTGCTTTGAGCCGTCTGAAGGCTGTGCGAGCAAAAGTGCCGGCAAGCACAATGCTGCAACTGAAAACGCAAGCAATCTTTTCATGTTACTTAAAAAATTTGGTTTAATTCTATTTACAAATATATATAATTGTTGCTATATTTACAATCGGATTATAATAAATTTAGCTCCAAAAGTGAAAATATATAACATTTTATATATACATGGCATGGGAGGCGGTGAAGACAGCCGGATTCCATCCATTCTGAATGAACATATAGGAGAATATATCTCACCGGAATCAGACATCAGCATTGACATAATCGTGCGTACATATGACATTGACCCGGACATTGCTGAAAAACAGATCGCGGCATGGCGTCAGGAGCTGAATCCTGAGCTTGTGATAGGGGAATCTTTAGGTTCTTTGTACGCAATCCGGATTGACGGTGTCCCGCACCTCTTCGTTTCTCCTGCAACCGGGGCGGCACGCTGGATGGCATTGGCAAGTTACCTTCCTGGGGCAGCGTGGTTCATGCGAAAGCAATTCCAGCCGCGTCCCGGCAGGCGTCAGCCGCTCGACTTCACACAGAATATCCTCAGCCACTATCGCGGCATGCGAGAGAAAGTGCTAAGTCATTCACCCTCAAGAGGAAATAAAGACTACTTTTTTGCCTTCTTCGGCACAAAAGACACATATCGCCGATGGGGCGTCGTCAATGTCAGAAGTTGGCGTAAGCATTTCGGACGAAATACTTACGCCATATATGAAGGCACACATTACATGGAAGAAGAATTCCTCCACTCAATGCTGATTCCGAAGATTCTGGAAGTGCTAGGCCTTGCCGGGATACGCTGACAATCCTTTTTCCAGAACATCCAGTGCCTTTTCCAACTCAGGAATTTCCAGAACGTAAGCCACACGGATATGATTCGTGCCCTTGCCTGGAGTCTTGTAGAAAGAAGCCGCAGGGGTAACCATGGCAGTCTGGCCTTCGTAACGGAATTCAGTAAGCATCCACTTGGCGAAGTCCTCTGCATTGTCAACAGGGATTTCAGCCACGGTATAGAACGCACCCATAGGAAGCGGAGAATAGACACCTGGCATATTGTTGAGACGGGATACCATATAGTCACGCCTTCTGATATACTCTTCGCGGACTTCCTTGAAATACTCATCAGGAGTATCGAGGGCACCGATTGCCGCAAGCTGTCCGAAAACAGGAGGACAGAGACGGGCCTGGGCATATTTCATGGCGGCCTTCATGACATCCTGATTATGCGAGACAATGCAGCCGATGCGTGAACCGCAGAGATTGTATCTCTTTGAGACTGAATCAATAAGAATAACATTCTGCTCAAGTCCCGGAATGTTCATGGCAGAGAAATGCGGTTCATCCGTATAACAGAACTCACGATAAACCTCATCAGAAATGAGGAACAGATCATGCTTCTTGGCAATCTCGCCAAGGGCAAGCATGTCTTCCTTTGTATAAAGGGTTCCGGTAGGATTTCCCGGATTGCTTATGAGAATAGCCTTGGTGCGTGGAGTTATAAGTTTCTCGAACTCGGACATCTCAGGAACCTTGAACCCGTTGCGGATATCGGTAGGAACAGCCTTTAAAGTAACGCCGTTCATGAATGCGAATGTATTGTAATTCGTGTAAAACGGCTCAAGGACAATCACTTCATCACCCTCATCGCAAGTAATCTGGAGAGAGAGGTTCACACCCTCACTGCCGGCAACAGTGACAATAAGTTCAGTAACATCAATGTCAATGCCTATTTTCCTGTAGTATTTCTCGACCAGACCTTTCCTGAGTTCGATCAACCCCGCGGAGTTGGTATAGGAAACGTGATCGAGGTTGTTTCTACGCACCGCATCCAATGCACACTGTGGAGATTTGATATCCGGCTGACCGATATTGAGATGATAAACTTTTACGCCTTCCGCTTTGGCGGCATCGGCAAAAGGAACCAGCTTTCTGATAGCTGAAGCGGGCATTTGCTCCGACTTGTGAGAAATTTTAATCATTATGTTCGTTTTAATATAAAAACCCTCGTTTTGGGTTTCGCAAAGATAGTGTTTTTTTTTACCTTTGCGGACGTACTTAACAAAATCATAAAGAAATTATGTCAACTTTCAGACAAAGAGCTTTGGACGAAGCTGCCGCTCACACAACTGAGCGTTATTTCGTTGAGAAGAGACCGATTTCGGCCTTCTTCGGGGAAAACGTGTTCGACCTCGCAAAAATGAGGAGATACATGTCTCAGACCGCCTATGACGCTGTTTTGTCTGCTGTCCAGTTCGGAAAGAAAATCGACAGGGCTGTAGCAAACGAGATTGCATCAGCCATGAAGACCTGGGCTACCGAAAAAGGTGCCACTCATTACACGCACCTCTTCCAGCCGCTTACCGGTACGACAGCCGAGAAACACGAGGCCTTCGTTACAGTGAAGGACGGCCAGGCATTCGAGAGATTCAGCGGAAGCGCACTTGTCCAGCAGGAGCCTGATGCATCCAGTTTTCCGAATGGAGGACTGCGTAACACATTCGAGGCCAGAGGTTATTCCGCATGGGATCCTAACTCTCCGGTCTTCATCCTCGACGAGACACTTTGTATCCCGTCTGTCTTTGTGTCATATACAGGCGAAGCCCTTGACATGAAAGTTCCTAACCTGAGATCCATACAGGCACTCAGTTCTGCAGCTACATCAGTGGCAAATCTATTCGACAAAACCGTAAAATCAGTTTCTGTCAATGTCGGATTGGAACAGGAGTATTTCCTTGTAGATGAGGCACTTTACAATGCCCGTCCGGATCTCAAACTCTGCGACAGAACCGTAATCGGTCACACATCTGCAAAAGACCAGCAACTGTCCGACCACTATTTCGGAGCCATTCCAAGCCGTGTAGAAGCATTCATGAAAGATTTCGAGACAGAGGCTTACAAACTTGGCATCCAGCTCCAGACAAGGCATAATGAGGTTGCACCTAACCAGTTCGAATGTGCACCGGTCTTCTGTGAGGCCACAAAGGCAATCGACCAGAACATGCTTCTCATGATTGTCATGCCTAAAGTTGCAGAAAAACATCACCTCAAGGTCATTTTCCACGAAAAGCCTTTCGATGGAATAAACGGTAGCGGAAAACACTGCAACTGGTCAATGCAGACCGACACTGGCGTGAATCTTCTTTCTCCAGGGAAAACCCCGACCAAGAATCTCCAGTTCCTTGCATTCTACTCATCCGTAGTCCGTGCGGTATATCGCCACGACTACCTGCTGATGACTTCGGTCTGTACACTGAACAACTCATACAGGCTTGGCGGTCATGAGGCACCTCCAGCAGTAATGTCCATCTTCTCAGGTTCCACACTGTCCAAAATATTCGACAGCATCTTGAATATGACGGACTTCTCAGATGCAGAAGCAAGCAAGGCTTCCATCCAAATGGTAAGTTCCATCCCTGAAATTGTCCAGGACAATACTGACCGTAACAGAACATCACCGTTCGCATTCACCGGAAACCGATTTGAATTCCGCGCTGTAGGCTCTTCAGCAAATGGCGCAAGTGCTACATATGTCCTCAATTCAATTGTAGCAGAGAGTCTCAACGAGTTCAGAAAAGAAGCCGACGAACTTGAAGCAAAAGGTGAAAACAGACAGAGTGCAGTCCTTACCGTCGTAAGAAAGTTCATTGCTGAATCCAAGAATATCATGTTCGAAGGCAACGGATACAGCAAAGAATGGGAAGAGGAAGCAGCACGCAGAGGACTCAGGGCCGTACGCAATGTGCCGGAAGCATACAAAGTATTCCTCGAGAAAGACAGCATTGACATGTTCGACAAACTCGGTGTACTTTCACCGGTTGAATCCGAGGCAAGATATGAGGTGCTCAACGAGACATACGTAAAGAAACTTCAGATCGAAGCCAGAATCCTGGGCGACGTGTGCCTTAATCACATCATCCCGGCAGCTGTAAGCTACCAGAACATATTGGTAAAGAGCATCCAGGGATGCAAGGACGTATTCGGAGACGAGTTCAAAAAGCTTTGCAAAGCCGATATGGACACATACAAGAAAATCTCCGGATTCGTCAATAATATTTCAGCCGATGTCGAAGCTTTGGTTGAAGCCCGCAAGAGAGCGAACAGAGTAGAAGACATGGCGGAACGCGCATACTTGTATTCAACAGAAGTCAAAGCCGAGATGGACAAGGTACGTTACAGTGCTGACCATCTGGAAATGCTTGTAGATGACGAGCTTTGGCCACTTCCGAAATACAGGGAGCTGCTGTTCTTCTAGTTAACCCGCGCCCTGCGGAAGCAGGGCCAAAAACTGATTTAAGTGATAACAAAGAGGTTACTATTATTACTTTCGATAGTGTCACCGACCTTCATGGTTTCATGCGGAAATCATGGGGCCGGTGACCCTTCGACTATACCTTTCGTAAGAGATATTCTCTCGGACACGACATCCACCGTATATGAGAAGATACGGAAATCCTGCATTGACGGAAGAGACGGATCAATTGCTATTGTCGGACCAAGCGAGCAGACACTGTTCCTGGCAGACAATTTCATAACCTGCGATGATTTCGACAATGTCAATGGGAAGTCAGTTCCGGACGGACTCCCAGACTTTGCGGGCGAGACTTTCGACCTCATCTGCGATAGTGCCAATGCCCCATATGAGGGCTATTTGGAGCAGGGGAATGATACCTTCCTTAAGGAATTGACTGTTAAGAACTTTCTGAGCAGTATCGACACATTATTCCATGCAAGCCAGTTCGACAAGAACACCACCGAAAGGAAGACTGCATCGAAAATAGTAATTTTATCCTCTTCGTATCTTTCCGCTTTCGGATACGATGATATCATGAGCATTGTCAATGCTGCAAGGCCTGACATTGCTGTCATTTCGCCTGTCCACTCAATGTTCAGATATGCCATTAAGCACCATCCGGAGGCAAATGGTTCTTTTGCCGTATGGACTGATGAGCAGACCCTTGGCTCCGGTGTTTACGCAACTGCATGGAGTGAGATTGTAAAGGAATATAAGACATTGAAATATGAAGCTTATTGTCCGCAGCATGGCAAATCATTGAGAGACAGAATAATATCGTTCTTCAGGATGTACAAGGCCATCGGCAATACACACAAGATAGGTGCAGTACTCGTCGATGATATGCCTCTCAAGGCTGACGTTCTGAATGCGGAACTTGCCCGTATGCGTGAAAGCAATGATGACAGTCTTACATTCTACAGCGGTCTGCTCACTGACAGATTTGAATTCATTGACCCGGCCACTGCCATAGCATCTGAATGCATCAGCTTCATGCGGAAAGAGAATTGTTTCACTCATCGTGTCGCTTATCCTTCCACCAGAATATATTGTACAGTTCCTGTCACCGGAATGGCTGCACAGGATTATTCTCCACAGGGAGGATTCACCAATGATTTCAAATACAACAGGGCAGATTGTTCGGACTTCGAAACATTCATGCTGGTAGAAAAACCTACAAGATTCCTGGATGAGAATCTCAAGCAGTTCTTGAGAAAGAACGCCCAAAATATTTATGATGAATATGTTTCAGATTAGCGTACTGCCGGAAGAAATAGAAAAGCTGGAGTTGGCGGCGTTTGGCGGAAAGATTACGGTAATCGATAGGCCGGGACCGGAAATGGAGCATGCCATAGCATACCTCAGGCGACAGAAGATAATAGGATTCGATACGGAATCCCGCCCGAGTTTTACGCCTTCACAGCCCCATTATGGTGTTGCACTATTGCAATTGTCAGGACCCAAGGAGGCCTTCCTTTTCAGAATCAAACAACTTGGAATGGATGATAGGCTCTGCCGTATTCTGGCCAATGAAAAGATAATAAAGGTCGGAGCCGCAGTGCATGACGATGTCCGGGGCCTCCAGAAATACAAGCCATTCGATGCCAAGGGTTTCATTGACCTCCAGAAAATAGTTTGGGAGTACGGCATCCGCGACAAGAGCGTCAAGAAGATGTCCGCCATCATCCTCGGCTACAAGATTTCAAAGACACAGCAGCTGTCAAACTGGGAGGCGGAAATACTTTCCGAATCACAGCAGCTTTACGCGGCGACAGATGCCTGGGTATGCCGGGAAATGTACAACGTGCTGATGAAATCCGAGAAGAATCCGCTCACACCAGAGCAGATGATGCCGATACAGGGACCGCCTCACAAGAACATTGACACATCATCTGAACAGGCAAAACCGGCAGAGCCGGAGGCTGCCGCCAAGGAGAAAAAACGCAGAAAGAAGCGTCCAAGAAGGAAAAAGTCAATGTCTGCGGCGACTGCCAATGTCAATGTCAATGCTGCACGTACGGACCAGCAGCAGACTGCAGGAAAACACAAGAAGAGACACAGAAGATATTTCAGAAAAAAGAAAAATAATGGCAAAGATAATACTGAAAAAAAGTAGGGAAGACTCCCTGAAAAGATTCCACCCGTGGGTGTTCTCGGGAGCGATTGCACAGATCGTAGGTAATCCGGCGGAAGGCGACGTCGTAAGTGTCTATAGTTCAGAAGGTGATTTTCTTGCAGCCGGCCACTATCAGATCGGTTCCATCGCTGTAAGAGTCCTCAGTTTCGAAACTGATGTAATCAATGATGCATATTGGGAGGCCATGCTTTCCAAAGCTCTGGAAGTCAGGATTGCGACAGGACTTGCACAGGACGGAGGCAATACGAACTGTTACAGGCTTGTGCATGGTGAGGGAGACAACCTTCCTGGCCTTATCATTGACTGGTATAATGGCGTTTGTGTAATGCAGGCACACTCTGCCGGTATGTTCCGCGCGAAAAAACAGATTGCAGACGCCCTTGTGAAGATCTATGGGGACAAACTGAAGGCCGTCTATGACAAGAGTTCCGGAACTGCACCTTTCAAGGCCGGCCTGGACCTCATCGACGGATACCTCTACAAGAAAGAGGGGTTCAATGACAATGAACAGGTCGTATTGGAGAACGGGCACAAATTTCTCGTCAACTGGACAGAGGGACAGAAAACCGGATTCTTTCTTGACCAGAGAGAGAACAGGAAACTTGTGGAGCGCTATGCAAAAGACCGCAATGTGCTGAACCTGTTCTGCTATACAGGCGGATTTTCCATCTATGCTCTCGGCGCTGGAGCCGTTCATGTGGATTCTGTTGACAGTTCTGCCAAGGCAATGGCCCTCGTGGACAAGAACGTGGAAATCGGAGGATTTGACAAATCCAGACACACGAGTCTTTGTCTGGATGCCATTGATTATCTGAAAGATATCCCTGCCGGCAAGTATGATTTGATGATTGTGGATCCGCCTGCATTCGCAAAGCACAGAGGTGTACTCCGTAATGCTCTCAGGGCCTACCAGAGACTTAACGCGGCTGCAATATCCAAAGTTGCACCGGGAGGATTCGTATTCACGTTCAGCTGCTCACAGGTAGTCGATAAAGAAGCATTTGCATTGGCAGTATTCTCTGCTGCGGCTCAGACCGGAAGGAAGGTGCGTATCCTTGACAGGCTGAACCAGCCGGCAGACCATGCGGTAAATATCTATCATCCGGAAGGGGAGTACCTTAAGGGACTTCTACTCTATGTCGAGTAAGATTCTTTCAATTCATTGACATAAACATTTACTATTCAACGTTCGAAAAGAGCGAATTGGGCAGAATGCAGAATAAAGAAGTTGCTCCCTCTCCACGAGATGGCAGAGAACTTCGGTCTTGTAAGGAGAAGCATGCGACCGAAGCTGGGACGCAGGTCGTTATTCACTCCTGAAGGGAAAGTTGCCCTGATGTTCCTGAAGATGTACACGGGACTGAGCTGTCCGAAACTGCTGGAACAGCTGAACGGCAACATCCACTACCAGATATTCTGCGACGTAATAATAGATCCGACACGGCCATTGACGAACTACAAGCTGTTGGACGACATAATGATGGAACTTGCCGGGAAGTTGAAGATACAACAGTTCCAGAGCATACTCGCCGACACATGGAGACTGTACATGGAGAACCTGGTACGATGTACACAGATGCTACGTGCTATGAGAGCAAGATGCGGTATCCGACTGACGCGAAGCTGCTGTGGGAAGGGATTGAGAAGAGCTATGCGACGATGTGCGAGTTGAGCAGCAGACTGGGAATCCACCGCCCCCGGACAAAGTTCCTTGACGTGCAGAAGGCGAACCTGACATACAGGAAACAGCGCAAGCACAGCAGGAGCCAGACGAGGAAGATTACACGCAGGCTGCTTGACCTGCTCGGCAAGATACTGAAGGAGATACGTGAGATTGAGAGGGGCAATGGGAATGCCGAGGACCTGTTGACTGTCAGAGAGAAAAGCGATCTGGAAATCATCACGAGGATGTACCGTCAGCAGAAGAACCACTTCCGGAACAATGACAGCAGGGAAAGCATCCCCAACAGGATAGTGAGTCTCAGCAAGCCACATTTGAGACCGATAGTGATGGGCAAGGAGGTGAAGAGCGTAGAATTCGGTGCGAAAGTCAACAATATATTGGTCGATGGAATATCGTTCATTGAGAAGCTGTCATTCAATGAAGGGACCCGTCTTGTGCATTGCCTGAAAATGCACAAGAGACTGTTTGGAGTCGAAGCGAAAAAGGTCGGAGGAGACACTGGCTACGCGGGAACTGAAAACAGGGACTACTGCAAGGCGAACGGGATAAAGACATCTTTCGTAAAAAGAGGCCGTCCGTTCGGTGAGAAGAAAAAGGAGAAAGACCTTGTCCGAAAGGAGCTTGCCAGAGTGAGGGCGACTGCGATGGAAGGCTCGTTCGGGACCCAGAAAGAGCACTACGATCTCCGAAGGGTCAAGGCCAGGACGAAGCGGACGGAAATCCTGTACATCTTCTTCGGCATCCACACGGCAAACGTGGTGCAGTTGGCGGACAGGATAGAACAAAGGGCTCGTTTGGCGGCTGCCTGACACTGAAACTTGCAGTCAATGCAGAGCTCATGTGGGGGAATTGCATCCTCGCCATGAAAAACGGACAAAAAATCCGGCCGAAACGACCGGAAACAGATATAAAATTGAAATTTTGATGAGTCGGACGCAGAAATTGAAGGGATTGTCTGCTGCTTCGCTCAGATTGAAAACATTAAACGACAAGCCCTACTTATGTTGTAATGAAATGGACAGGACTTAGACCACGATGACATAAAACCATATTTCGACATAGTGGGAAAGACCATAGCAGACGCAATGAAACATATATATATAAGTGCCTGAGAGAAAAAGATATTTTATAAATTTGTGACTCACTGAAAATAGACCGCATAAAATATGGTAACAAATAGCATCAGTTTAAAGGCAATCAACGAATTGTTGGGGCTAAAATTCTATATTCCGAGTTACCAACGCGGATACCGTTGGACAAAAATTCAGGTTGAGGATTTGTTAAATGATATTGACGAATTCAAAAAAAACATAGGGGCAAAGTCTTCGGACTTCTATTGCCTGCAACCTTTGGTAGTAAAAGAAACAATCCCAGACACTAGCGCTTTTTTCGAGGCTTTGCCAAAAAAAGAGTCAGATATGGCATTACAAGTAACAAGGGATGCAATCTCTAACAACACTAGATGGGAAGTAATAGATGGGCAACAAAGACTAACAACAATTTTTATTATTCTATCATACCTTTCAAACTGTCAAGAAAAGGATATTACTTGTTTTGATAGGAATCTCCTATATGAATTATCATATCAGACGAGAGCTATAAGTAAGGATTTTCTATCAACAATTGAGGAAAACATTTCGGATGAATCACGTATGGAATTGATTGATTTTCATTTCATGCGTGAAGCTTACAATACAATTAATACCTGGTTTTCATCAGAAGATCATAATACCATAGACAATAAATTGTCTTTTTCAAACACTCTCCTCAACAACGTTCAATTCATTTGGTACGAGACATCCGAGAAGTCAACGTCAGTATTTAAGCGATTAAATCTAGGAAAGATAGGTTTGACTAACGCAGAACTCATAAAAGCTCTTTTCCTTAATAGCGTTCATTATGACAACTTCGACGAGAAGAAAGTAATAATTGCAAGTCAATGGGACTCTTTTGAAAACACTCTTCAAAACGAAGAGTTTTGGTTATTTATTCATTCTCTAGACTATGACAAACCAACACGTATGGAGTTTATATTCGACATTTTATGCGAGATGGCAGTGTTAGACAAATATATTGATTGGAAAGGTAATAAGAAAAAAGTCATTGGCTCTGATAAATATAAGACATTTAGGTACTTTAATAATTTCTTTAAGTCCGAAAAGGCTCATACAGTTGCAGGTGAGGAGGGGCTATCGATAATAGAACTCTGTTGGGATGAAGTAAAAGGTTTATTCCGCATCCTTGAAGAGTGGTACACAGATTTAGAGTCATACCATTATGTCGGTTATCTAATAAATGAAGGAATGGACATAAAAGACTTACTAAAAATGTGGTCTAGTCGGTATAATCCAGATAAGAAGCAGCAAGAGCTTGAGAGTAAAAATGCCTTTAAAGATAGATTAAAGGCCAAGATTAAAGACACCATTGCGAATTGTACTGATTTAGAAAAACAATATGAAGTGGATAATAATGACAAAAAAACAGCATGTCGACCCTTGCTCTTGCTGCATAATATTCAGGTGGTTATCGATCAGAACAAAGGTTTCGAGAAAAGAGAAGATTACAAGTTAGGGATATTCTATAAATTTCCCTTTCATTTATATAAAAAAGAATCGTGGAATGTCGAACACATTGACTCAAACACAACAAACTCATTAGCAGCTGAAACAGAGAGATATAAATGGTTGAAAGTGTCTTGGTATTTTTTATCCGGCAATGATGAACTACAATCAGCGATTAAAAAATACATCAATAGTAAAGGGATTGGGCTCGACTTTGATAAATTACAGTCCGATATTATGGCGCATTTTGAAAAGGCAGGATCGCTTAGTCCAAATGACAAAAATAAAGTATGGAACTTTGTTCTACTGGACGAACACACGAACAAAAGCTATGGGAATTCAATTTTTCCTATGAAAAAAATGATTATATCTGGCAAAGACCACTGTATTGAGTACACCCTTGAAGATAAGACTGATGATCAAAATAATTTTGTGGGCGTTGAATTGAAAGTCGTTACTGCCGAATTTGAATATAAAACGGCTTTTGTCCCCCCTGTAACAAAATCAGCATTCATGAAAGAATATTGCCCTTTAAGCGTAAATCCATATTCGTGGGATTATAATGATGCCACTGGATACAGAGATAATATTGAAAACACACTTTCGGAATTCTTAAAAAGATAGAAAAACAATGAACAGTACATATTCCCTTTGGCAACTGCTAAAGGACAACAATATTGAGATACCAATAATTCAACGTGATTACGCTCAGGGCAGAATAGGAAAAGAAGAATTAAGACGGAACTTTCTTACATATCTTAAAGAATCATTGTGTAATAACAAGCCAGTACAACTCGATTTTGTTTATGGCGCAACTTCTCACGGTAATGATATCACACCAATAGACGGACAGCAGAGACTAACAACTCTTTGGCTAATACATTGGTACATTGCATATATGGCCGATAAAATTCGAGTTAATGAGGCAGAAAAGGATCAAGATAATGAAGTAGTTAACCGACTTAGGCATTTTACATATCAGACCCGAGATTCCTCTAGAGACTTTTGCCGGTCGTTGTCAACTTTCTCAACAAAATCAAGTAATGGAAAATTAGTCTCACAATTTATTGAGGACCAATGCTGGTTTAGCACATATTGGAAGCAAGACCCGACAATCCAATCCATGCTAAGGATGATTAGCGGGTCCACAGACAAAAATGGAAATTCGCTTAATGATGGAATTGAACAGATTTTTGCAGATTGTGACTTTAATATAGTTTGTGATAGGCTAACCGGTAATGCCTGCCCGATTACGTTCTATTATTTGGATTTGGTCGGTTTAAAACGATCTGATGATTTGTACTTGAAGATGAACGCCAGAGGAGAACAATTGACCGATTTTGAAAACTTCAAAGCAGACTTAACTGAATATTTAACCGACAAAGCCGAAGCAGTAAAAAACAATGTCGAATTATCAGACAAGAGATATACGCAACTAGTTGATATTCAAAATGGCTTTCCTATTAAATTGGATCGAGATTGGGCTAGACTCTTTTGGAACGGGAATCATGGTGATGAGGCATATATGGCTTTTATAAATCGGTTTTTCCTGAATTGTATTATCCTCGAGAAAGAAAAGACAGAGGTGGATTCCCAATTGAAATACAAATATACGGGTTCTTCATTTGAGGCCGACGCCAAACAAAACAATGTCTATTTCGATTATTTTTATGGCAGAAGTCCAAAAGGCTATATTGGAGAATTTTGTATTGATGATTCAAAAATAGGATATTCTGACTTTTCTATTATGAAGTATTCAAATGGAAACTTGCCGATAGAAACGTTAGAGTTTCTTAAGAAAACTCTAGATGGTTATCTCTCATTTTTGAGAATAACGGGATTATCTGATATTAAGGAGATTATCAAATCTGCATGGGGAACCGAATTTTTGTATATCCCTGAGTATGATGATAATAAGATTACTACCAATTACAAGAATGATGAAATACACCAAGTCAAAACAATCTCTCAAAATGGCAGAGTGCTTTTCTATGCCATATGTCGATTCATGGCGCAAGTGGAAGGACAAGGAAAAGACGTTTTGCGGAAGTCTTTTGAGCAATGGATGAGGATTGTCTGGAATTTAATTTCAGACACAAGGATGAGAAGTATCACCGCAATGGTAAATCAACTCCAATTGATTGATAATTTGAGCTCTGGCGCAATGAATATTTATACATTCTTACAGAATGTTCCCATTGAAGAATTTTCAGATAATGATGAAGGCTCCACAATTCTCAAAGAGAGGCTAGATGAAGAACGGATCAAAGCACAGAAGATTTGTGAAGGACAAAACTGGGAAGAAAGATTTAAGAAATATGAGCGTAATGACTTGAATCGCGGAAGCATTCGATTTTTATTTACAGGTGCTAATGGGGAACCAGATTGGGACTTATATGATAAAAAAGCTCAATCTTTTAAGTGGGATGAGGTTGAAAAACCAGACAAGAATCACTTAAAGAGTCTTGTTGCCCATTGTTCTTCTTGGGATGAAATGAAAGCGATTGAATATGACTTTAGAAGAGTCACATGGATAAAGAACCTAACAAATCATGCGCTATATGCAGCTGTGCATCATTATCTATTGCAAGAGAGCAGGCCTTTTGAGGATAAAAATCAGTTACACTGTCTCGTATATAAAGACCTGACAAACTCCAATATTTTGAGCAATCTCTATTACGGAGATTCTATAGTTAATGGATGCCGTTTAAGAGATGATAAATATAATCTCATTGCACTATTCCCTGATGGTGCCAAATCTGAAATAAAAAAATATGTGCTGGGAAACAAACGGAATGATACTTTAGCAGACCTAATTGACAAACACGGATACACTTGTTCTCAGCGAATATCTAATCTGAATTTCTTTTGGGGGTGGGATGTACGATTTTCAGATAGTGATGGTGTTATGTATTTATGGAGAATGGAATGGAATAAGAATGCAGATAAATGGCTTCCGAAATTATACTCAGTTAATGAACAGAACACAATAATTCCGGAAGATGACGATCTCATCAGAAATAAGTTGACAGAACTGCGGAAGACATTTGGAATAGAACAGTAAGTAAATATAACAATATTACGTCCCAGTTCCGAGTGCAACTTGTACGCGACAACGCCGATTGATGTATGATTTAACACGTCTGGGCTTTCTAGAAAGGAGAGACCATCTCCAGGTTTTCCTCATAAGTGAGGGCGTTGGATGACCCCGTGCCCTGGAGGATGTGGCTTGAAAGATTGCGTTTCCTGTCGTGAAGTGTCACTATCTTCTATTCTATAGTGTTTGCGGCCAGCATCCCGATTACGGTGACATCCTGTGTCTGGCCGATGCGATACGCACGATCGATTGCATGTTCCTCAATTGACGGGTTCCACCATGGATCCAAAAGGATGACGTGATTGGCAGCTGTGACCTTTGAAATGATTTCATCATTACTGGCGGACTGAAGACTGGCCATGAGCAATAGTGTCGGCTACTTCTCGCGCGCGGTACATACTCTATATGTTCGGTTTTCTTACACATTTTTTAGCGTTTTTTTAATATTTGTTTGGCAGCGATGATTTCAACGAACTTGCCATCGAACGCAGGATGGTGTCTATAGGCATCATCACAGCCGATAGGGACTTTAAGATAGAATTCTTTTGTGTATTCAAATAATGACTGCAATAAGTATTCTATCCTTTCACGAGACTTGTCAGGATCTTTCTCTTGAGTTACGATTGTTATTGATTGTAAGCTGTAGCAGTAACTAAAGGCCCATTCGTCAATCGCGATTACACTGTCAGGAATCACGATAGATTCCAGACTAGTGCAACCACTAAATACCGAATATTCAATCGTTTTTACGCCATCAGGAATCACAATTGACTGAAGACTAGCGCAGTCACTAAAGGCCCACTCGTCAATTTCGATTACACTATCGGGAATCACAATTGACTGAAGACTAGTGCAGCCATCAAATGCCCATCCCTCAATCTTTGTCACACTATCTGGAATCACAATTGATTTCAGTCCAGTACAACCAGAAAATGCACATTCCGCAATCGTTTTTACGCCATCAGGAATCACAATTGATTCCAGGCTGGAGTAGCCGCTAAAGGCTCCACCTATAATATATGTTACACCATCAGGGATGTTATGATTTCGACACAGCACCAGGGTTTTACCGTCTTTTGTCAAGATACAATTATTGTCCGACTTATACTCGGGATTGTTTTTTGACACAATTATC
>OGRU01000075.1_pt1 | contig 92083 bp, 63 predicted proteins | sample 1553541 | NCBI WGS metagenome assembly OGRU01 (sample SAMEA2580068, study PRJEB22360) | human gut metagenome | biome: human gut; feature: human-associated habitat; material: faeces | place: Denmark | collected 2008/2010
GAAAATTACCTGTCAAAACTTTTGGAGGCGAACGCATTTTGATGCGTCCGCCCTGTTCGGTACTTTAGAACACAAGTTCGATACTTTAGAACATAAGTTCGATACTTTAGAACATAGAATTTTATTGGCTAAAAGAACATTTATATAGTATAAGAGTAAGATTTCTTGTGGTTTGACGATTTTAGCAGACCCTCTTAGCGTTGTTTTTAACATGGTTGACTCGGTTGTTACTTATTTTATTTATCATTTACGTAGACTTACTTCATTTAAGTTATCTTCATAGTTGACGACTTATGCTGAGTAGTTACTAAAGGAGATTAAAGTGTAAAAATATCTTAAATAAAAAGCTTTCAGCGAAACATTGTGCCGTTTCACGGAAAATAATTTGGTCAAAATGTACCTTTTCTGTACATTTGCATGTAGAGATTAGAATATCAGAACAAGGTAGTAATGATATAGATTATAAATTTTGAGTTAATTACTGTTTTTTGAAGGTGGTGGGTCCTCGTGAGAAGACGTACCACCTGTTTTGTTTATATTAACTTCTTCCCCATTCACGAACTTATTACAGATGGTTCAAGATAAACTCACGGCATTCTTCCATCAGCCATTTGGGAGTACTGGTAGCGCCACAAATTCCCACTGTGTTTACATCCTTGAGCCAGTCGAGGTTGATTTCATTGGCACTTTCTATCTGATAACTGTTGGGGTTCACGCGATGACATTCCTTGAAGAGCACCTTGCCGTTGGAACTCTTGCGCCCGCTCACAAAAAGCACGAGGTCGTGCTTGGAAGCAAAGCTGGCTATATTAGGCATACGGTTTGCCACCTGTCGGCAGATGGTGTCAAAACTCTTGAAAGTGGCGCCCTCTACAATATGCTCCTGACAATACTCTATGATACGATGAAACTCGTCAAGACTCTTAGTCGTCTGGGAATAGAGATAGATATCGCGAGAGAAATCCAGTTTCTCCACATCCTGGAATTTCTCAATCACGATGGCCTTGCTGGCAGTCTGCCCCACCAGTCCCAATACCTCTGCGTGTCCATTCTTGCCAAAGATGACTATCTGCGCATCCGGATTGCTGGTATACTGCCGCTTGATACGTTTCTGCAACTGCAACACCACAGGACAGGTGGCATCAATGATGTCTATATGGTTTTGCTCGGCCAGGGCATAAGTCTCAGGCGGCTCACCATGAGCACGCAACAACACCTTGACATGATGCAGCTTCTCCATATCCTCGTGGTTGATGGTGATTAGCCCGGCATGATGCAGTCGTTCCACCTCCATTCCGTTGTGTACGATATCACCTAAGCAATACAGTTGTCCACCTTTTTCGAGTTCTTCCTCAGCCTTCTTGATGGCAGTGGTCACACCAAAGCAGAATCCACTGCCATTATCTATTTCTATTTGCACGGTTCTTTCTTTTTTTTAAACAGAACTTGTTACTTTGCGTTCTTACTTATCTGTTCCCATTTATCTGTTCTTAATAGACTCGTTTCTCTCACTTCACCTTTACCTTTACCACCACCTTGGCATTATCAGGATCGTTGGTAATCATGAGCACACGAGGATTCTTCGAACGCGACTTCTTCAGTTCGGATGCGACGGCAGTCACCTTGAGTTTAACCGTCTCTCCAGGCTGAATCTTCGACTTTTTGAGCGACACCTGAAGTCCCATGGTAAACATCTGCATATTTCTTATCTCGAGCACCGATTTGCCTTCATTGGTGATGAGGATTTCGCCCTTCACCTTTTTCTTGGTGCCGAAGTTACCAAGGTCGAGTGTGGTGGTAGATAGTTTCACCTTAGGCGCCTGTGCCAAGTCTTCGGCTGTCAACTTCTCGAAGTTTGGTAAAAGAACTGCCGACACACTGATTTCCTTCTCGGGTGCTACCTTGTCACCAAGATGCGAGCCAAGATAGATGGAAGTCTGATTCAGTCCCAAGTCGCGCAACTTGCGTGAGTCCAACATAACAGTGATCACACCACTGTGGCGTGGCGCCAACTTGGAAGGCGACACCTGTGCGGTGAGATAGGGAGGCAAGTGCAGCACTACAGGCTGCAGCACCTCGTCGGTAGGATTCATGATGTGGATGCGCTGTACGGGGCGGTCGCCTCGGTTGATGTCATCAAACTCCAGGTCCTGTATGTCGGTTTTCAACTTGCCCAACTGATAGGCGTAATTGCCAGCAAAGTCGACCACTCTGTCCACCACCTTTCCACGCATAGTAAGCACGAAAGGCTGTTCGTCGGCATTGCTGAAGAGTCCAATCTGCTTGATGAACGTGCCCATTTGCTTGGCATCGAATGTTGCCCTGACCATAAACGAATCGCCCGGTGCTATGTCTCGCTCAGGAAACTCCACCTCTGTGCATCCGCAACTCTTGCGCACCTGGCTGATGCGCAAAGCCTTGTTGCCGGCGTTCTTCAAAGGGAATTCTGCCGTTACGGGATTTCTGAACAACACCTGTCCACAGTCGATTGTCTCCTGCTGCGTGGTTATTTTCTGCGCCGATGCCGAAACCGCCAACAGCGATACCAGCATCCATATACTCATTCTTTTCATCTGTTCACTTTGTATTTATCAGTTCGTATATTCTGTTTCTTATTCTACTTTCGGAATTCTAAGAGTCAGGGAGTTAAGACATCACTCCTTCACATTCAGCCTATAAGCCTCTGCCCTTCCGCCAAACTCAGGACTGTAGGCACACTGCGCCGCACAGGTTCCTGCCTGATATTCGCCTTTGCGGTCGATGTAATACTCCATCTCCACTACGTGCCTTCCTTTTGATAAACGGTCAAAGTAGAGATTTGTTGTATAATCCTTGGGTGCCACATAGCAACCCATGCTCCACTGATAGCCGCTCAACTGAGTGACGGGCTCCAAGCAGGCAGCGCGCTTATCCACCACTTGCACGAAGTCGTAGTCGCGGTCAGCTGTAATAGCAAGCACTACTTTTACCTTGTCGCCCACCTTCACGTTCTTGGCGTTCACCACCTTTCTCACCACCTTGATGCCTGCCTCTGAGGCGGCTATCTCGGCAGAGGACTGCACAAACTGGGCGTATACTGCGCCCCAACTGGTGCCTTCGTTCTTCTTGTCAATCGTCAGCGTGTGTGGTGCGCCCTGCTTCGAGGTCTTCACATAGCCCAGTCCTGCCGTAGCCTGAGGCAACTGCAGTGGTTTGCCGTCTATACGGATAGTGGCATCGTCTGCCGACTTCTGCAGCAGTATTTTCTTACCATTGAGGAAGGCATAAACCGCATCCACCGTGTTGACTGGAGTATCCCAAGCCTGGGTGCGCTTCGACTGCAACAACCACAGCTTCATCTCGTCGATAGCTTGCTGAACGGTCAGATTCTCTGCGGCAAATGCCTTTCCAGCCTTTGTACCCAGCATCTCCGTTGCCTCGATAGTGGCCACCTGTGTAGGAATCTTATAGTCGCGCCAGCTATAGTAAGCATTGCGTGTGTCGAAGTATCTTCCCATTCCCGGTCTGCTTACCGAATACTCGGCTATGCTCTGCAGATAGTCGGCAGCCTTAGCCTGCTGTCCATTGCTTGCCAGCACCACGGCAGCTCTTGCCTTGCCATAGATGGTGAACTCACCGGTACGCTCTGCCATATTCTGCAGCAGATAAGTCGCTGCCGGATCAAGTTTGCGTCCGTCGAGCGAGAGAATATATAAATAATGTATAGCCAGTTCGCTCGGGCGCACATTTCTCTTCTTCTCCGCCTCTTTCTTCATGTCCTTCACTTCTGCAGCAGCCTTTCGCTGCAGATAGCGCAGAGCAGCAGTCAGCATGTCTTTGGTCTCCTGCTGTACACCCACCATACGGTTCAGCCTAACCATCATCTCAGCCACCTCGGTAGTCATGTATCTGCTGCCTTCCATGCCTTTCCACCAGGCGAAGGAGCCGTCGGCAAGCTGAAGCTTACGCAATTTTGCCACCTCGTCGGTCAGTCGGTTCTGACACAGCGACTCATCCAGATATTCGATCAATAGTTTTTTCTGCTCGCTCTCCCTGTCGGCATCCATCACCCAAGGTGTTTCGTTGAGCACAAGTTCGCGCAGTTCCTGATTCTTCTCCAGAACACTCTGCAGTGAGGTGCCAGCCTCGTCAGCCTTGCCACCCTTGGCTGCTCTTACGCTTTCAGCCGAGGCAGCTTCCTGCTTCCACAACTTCACTACCTGTGCGATGACAGGACTCTGCTTCATGATGTGGCGGGCGATGCTGTTGCTGTAGATAGCCGACATCAGCGAGACGGCATTGTCGTCTTTTGCCTTACTGAGCGATGGCAGCGCCTGAATCATCAGCCAGCTTGGATTGTTGCTGTACTCGATAGTCACCTTGGCGCGTTCTGCCTGTGCAGCCTGTTTGCCTTCCTTGTCGGCAAAGAGCGAAGTGAGGTCGAAGTGCTTCTCTCCTTTCTCGGTCAGTGTGATGGGTAGGGTGCGTGTTACGAGCTCGCTGTTGCCTAATACGGGCAGATAGTGCTGCTCGCCGTCGCTGTATCCGTTTCCGGCAGCCACCACCTTATTAATATATACACCCTCTTTCAGACCTTGAACATCGAAAGAAACGGTAGCAGACCCCTCAGCATTGATGCTGTAGTTCTGCGTTTTCTGCCAAACCACCTTCTGGGTTTCAGCATCCAAAATCTGCATACGGGCATTTCCGCTCACCTTCTTATCAGATGTATTGAAGAGTTTCACCACGATAGAACTCTTGTCTCCCTCACGCAGGAATCGAGGCATGTTAGGCTGCACCATCACGGTCTTCTGAGCCACTGCCTCATCCACCAGCAAACCGTTGCGCATCTCCTTGTCGTGCGCCAATCCCATGAACTTCCAGGTAGTCACGCTCTCCGGCAGGGTAAATCTGATGGCTACGTTGCCATTGTTGTCGCTCTCCAAGGCAGGATAGAAGAAGGCAGTCTCGTTCAGGTTTTCACGCACCTGCACATTGTCAAGGTACTGTCCTACGTCTGAGCCAGAACCACCTACAAACTGCGGCATATCCTCTACTACATCAAAAACCTTGTTGGCAGATGGAGCAGCCGCTCCTACACGAACCATCTTAGAACCACGAATTTTCATGACCCTCCCTTCTTCCTTAACCAGCTCGTCTTTCTTTATACGAACAGCCTCTACGGTTCCGCCAAGAGAACGTTCCAACTTGCTCAGCTCCACCGCTTGCATATAAGCATAATAGCTAAAGAATTTGCCATCAAACTTATCCACATCCAATTGCTTCTCATCATAATACTTGGTAGGATAAACGCCATTCAAGTAAAATGGGCGGAAAGTGAGGTTGTGCTTCCAGTAGCAGTTTGGCAAACTCTGATAGAAGTCCAGGGAGAGATTCCAGAAATGCGGGGCTATCTGGTCGAGCGACTTGTCATAGAGTACGCTCATCAGCTGTGCCTTGGCTGGCTTGCCGTCAGGGGTGGTAATCTTCAGCGTCCACTCCTCCTTCTGTCCAGGGGTCAGACGGTTGCGGAAGGTCTTCCAGGCGATGTTCAGTTTCTTCTCAGGCAAAGGACGGGCGATGCTCATCATTCGGGTATAGCACTTGCCTTGCTTCACGAAACTATAGTTCAGTACGATGCCCGACGCATATTCCTCCTTGTAGGTGAAAGGCAGAGTCACGATACTGTCGCCCAACTCCCAGGCGCCCTTCTCCAGCAGTTTGTTGCCGGCGATGATGGAATATACGATGTGCGCTCCGTTCTCCGAAGAGCCCACCTGGATATAGACCGGCTTGCCATCACGAGGGAAAGTCTTCGCCGTCTGATAATACCATTCGGTAGTTGGCTCCACCGGATGGGTATCCTTCATACTGAAGAGCGTGAATTTCTGCTGCAGGGTATCCTGTCCGCAGATGGCCTCCAGCTGATGAACGCCAGATTTCCAAACGAGGGAAGAAGAGGCAGAAGATGCAGAAGAAGCATATTCCTTGATAGAAACCGGTGCATTCGCCTCGGCGTCCTTCCATTCGCCTTCATCAATTCGATATTTCAACCTGCTCGAAATCGGCATACCACTGGCATTGCGGTAAGCGAAAGTTACCGTCTTCAGACTGTCTGCCTCGATACGCTTAGGAAGATTCACCGTGAGGATGGTTGGCTTGGTGCCCAAAGGCAGACTCATCACGCCCTCGTGGCTCTCGCCGCTGATGTCGGTAACGATGGCTGAGACCTCGAAGTTGAAGAAACGGGCGATGCGCATGAAATCGCTCATATCAGCCTCGTCTTTTCCTGGCAAGGAAACCTCCAGCGGAATCTCTACGTCGAAGGTTCCGTCCTCACGAGTCACGCAACTGTCAGTCTTCACCAACTGTCCGGCAGAGCCTGCGCCCCACCACCAGAGCTGATTTCTGCGGGTCACCTGATACTCCACCTTGGCACCCTGCACCGGCACTCCGGCATAGGTCTTGGCTGAAGCTTTCACCACCACGGTGTCGCCCCAGTTATATTTCTCGTTCACCTTCGGGAAGGTAATCTCGAAGGTAGGACGCTTATACTCCTCAACTCTGAAATATTCGCTTGCTGTACCATTCACGGAGATGGAATACAGTCCTGTCTTTCCCTCCTTCGGGAGTTCGAAATCTACCGAAGCCGTACCATATTCATCGGTCGTAACCTTCTGTTCTGCCACCAGCTTCCAGTTGGCATCACTCAGGACAAACTTCAGTTCCATACTCTTTCCTGGCACGCTGGCATCCAACCCCTTCTTGACAGTATAGAAAATGGCTGTGGCATGTACCTTCTGCCCCGGGCGATAGAGAGCACGGTCGGTATAAACCTGATATTTAGTCTCATTATCCTTCTTCTCATAATAGCGGGTACGGCTGAGATAGATGTCCCTGGCTGGCGTAAACTTGTCATTGTTGGTAGAAATCAATACCTCTCCATCCACATTCTTGAAGTAAGCCTCGCCATTCTCATCGGTCGTCAACCGGGCATGAACCAGCCGCTTGTCCTTCTTCGTCTTGAAATCATACCGCTGGTCATAGAGTTCTATCTTCGCCCCAGCGATAGGCTGTCCATCGGTAGCATTCACCACTACATAGCGATGCTTATCATCCGGCAACTGCTGGATCATCACTGCCAGATTGCTGACATAGAAGAGTTCTCGCTGCGGAGCGATGCCGGTATTATCCGAAGTCACCTCCATCAGATAGGCACCCAGTGGCAGATTGCCACCGATTTCGATGGAATCCTTCACCTCTTCGTAATCCGGACGACCATAGTAGTTGCGGCTGAAATCCTTCTGATGCAGCTTCGTAGTCTTCTTCAGGAGCATCTTATAGATAGCCTCATCCTGCGCATTATAATCGTTATCTGCCGTAATATTGAGGCGGGAGATGCTGATTTTCAGATTCTGAAGATTGCGCACATTCAGATGCACCCACTTCTTTTCTGTAGGGCGCAGCACCAAAGGCATATCCTCCACAGAGAACATCGGTTCGGTGAGTCTTTTCTGTGCATTTCTAAGCACATTCATTCTCGACCATCCACCCCAGTGGCTCAAAGCATAGTTGATATAGTTGAGTTTATCCTGTGCTTTGGCATCTGTAGAACGCTCCATGAAGCGGAAATGTTCCACAGCAAGTTCACCAGCCTCCGGAATATCCTGATATACATGGATAAGCGAGTCGATGGTTCTGAGATACTTCGATTTCTTCACCTCTCTTACATCATCCTGACGGTATTTCTCGATAAGTTTGTAGGCACAGAGACAAGCCGCACCCCGATTTCCCACCTTATTATAATAGGTGTACATCAGGCGGTACGAAGCCTTGCAGTCTGCCTCAAAACCGATGAGATGCAGCAAATCATTCTTGAAGGAACTTCCGTCCACCCCTTTCAGAGTCAGCGGCACATACTCAGTAGAAGTATGCTTGGCAAGAAGCTCTGGGTGCGCCATCGCTTTCTTGAAGAACTCCCGGCTCTTCTTCAGGTTTACCTTTCGCTGACTTTGATAATAAGAAGCATCCTCCCTTTGTTCCAAAGAAGCCTCATCCACTTCTATTCCATACAGATTATCATGATACACCTTGCCGAGCACAGCATATCTCACCGCTTTCAGCATCGGGTCATTTGTCTTCAAAGCTTCAGCCTCCATCCGCTTCACATTCGGCGTCAGTGAGTCTGCAGAAATCTCTTTCCAGAGCATCACCTGCCTCATCTCAGCCGCCAGCAGCTGACCGTAGTCTTTAGCCGCAGAAGCCTTGGAGATGATTTTCTGCATCACCCCAATTTCGCTCTTCGGCTGGTCCTTCTGAGCGATGATGTCAGCTTGCTTCCACAAGTTGTCATAAGTTTGAGCCGTAGCTTGCAACATGGCAAACACAGCTATGATAAGTGTTATAATGTTTCTTTTCATAAGCCAAGTGCATATTATGTTAACAATTGTCAGATTTCTAACCTATTCTAATTGCAAAAATACAAAAAATATCAGTTATCTAACTTTACAACTAAAACTTTTTACTAACTTTGCATCAAAATCATGCAAATAATCTAAAAAATAGCATTCTGTTTCTCGTAAGAATTCAGTTCTACGTAATAAATAAGTAAAAAACCAATAAAAATACTACAAAGACAATGGCAGAGAAAAAGTATGGTCATTTCGATGACGACAATCGCGAGTACGTAATTACCGATCCACAGACCCCATGGCCTTGGATCAACTATTTGGGAAACGAGGATTTCTTCTCGCTCATCTCCAATACAGCAGGCGGCTATTCCTTCTACAAGGACGCAAAATTCCGGCGTATCACCCGCTACCGATACAATGGTGTGCCTATGGACAATGGCGGACGCTATTTCTATATCAAGGACGGCGACACCGTGTGGAATCCCGGATGGAAGCCCTGCAAGACTCCACTCGACAGCTACGAGTGCCGTCACGGTATGAACTATACCCGCATTACGGGAAGCAAGAACGGTGTGGAGGCAAGTGTGCTCTTCTTTGTTCCGCTTCACACCTGGGCTGAGGTACAGAAGATGACGCTCAAGAATCTGTCGCAGGAGACGAAGACCCTCAAGGTGTTCTCCTTTGCCGAATGGTGCCTGTGGAATGCAGCCACCGATATGGATCGGACGTGCCGACTGGAACGACTGCCTCAACCTCAACTGCTTCTCGTGGGATCCTAACGAGAGTTTCCAGACAACAGAGAACAAGGGAGAAGGCTCCAAGGCAGAGAGCCTGATGATAGCCGGACTCTTCGTCGTTACAGGCAAGGACTATGTGGCGCTCTGCAAGCAGCTCGCCAAGGAAGCCGCAAACAGCAGTGAAGGCACTATCGCTGGTCTCGCCGAGAATGACTACCTCGCAGAAGCCAACCGCATGCAGCAGGCTGTAGACCAGATGAGCGAAGCCGTGAAGCAGCACGGATGGGACGGAGAATGGTTCCTCCGCGCCTACGACTTCTTCGGCAACAACAATCCTTGGGTTATCATCGGTGAGACTGTAGCCGGACGTGGCAACGATGCCTGGAACCACTACACCAAGATACTCCCCAGCTATGTGGAGGAGAAATACCAGACTCTGCACAAGGTGGAACCATACGTGAACTGCCAGATGGTGGCAGGCAAGGATGCAGCCCGTCCGGGCGAGGGAAAGAACTCATGGCTCACAGGCACCGCAGCATGGATGTGGTACACCGTCAGTGAATTCATTCTCGGCATCAAGCCCGACTACGAGGGTCTTCTCATCGATCCCTGCCTTCCAAGCACCGCTAAGGAGTATGAGGTAGTGCGCAAGTTCCGTGGTGGCGAGTACCACATCGTGATAAAAAATCCCGATGGCAAGGAGAAGGGCGTAAGCCGCATCACCGTAGACGGCAAGCTCATCAGCGGAACCATTGTTCCCTGCTCTCCAGGCAAGCACGAAGTCCACGTAGAGATGTAACTACCCCAAAAACAAAAAGAAGAGGGTGTGTCATAAGTCTGTGACGCACCCTTTTCATCTTTTTGCTTTTATATTCTAAAGCCTTTCTTTGCCTCTAAGGCCATAGTTATATATGTAAGGAACAGAGAGTACAATCGACTATTTGCTCTATGCCATAGCCTGTCTTCTCCAACGTAGTGTCGTCAAATATGTAACTTGCGTTATCAGAAGAAACTTCGGCATGCTCCTTGCGAAGAATTGCTTAATTTATGCATCCATAACAGTTACTCTTTAAATCGTTGTTTTATTGTTGTTTAGCGATTACAAAGATACAACTTTTAATTGAGAAACTGTTATTTTTACCCCATTATTTGAGGTGGTAAATTTAGTTAAGAGCAATTGAAATATTGGTATTTCTGATATTCTGTAAAAGGTAAAATCGTAAAGTTGAAAGGAACAAAGGAAAGCTTATTGATAAAGCAAATTGAAACCCGGCGAGTTCATTTGTATGTTAAACGTGAGGAGCTTTAGCCTATATGCTTTAATAATGGATGTAATATTCATGTTCTAATGGAAGAATTAAAGAATATAGGTAAAGTTGTGGGTCTTTTAATATATTTTTTTTGAAAGAAAAGTCTCAAAGTGTCATTTTTTGGCTTTAAAATATTTGTAATGCATTGATTAATAGGTCTATATAATAAATGATACTTTTTGTATATTGTTGCAAAAAGTCTCATAAAAGTATCATAGAAGTCTCATTTTTTGCTGATTTTTGGCTTTTCAGCCTTTCCCAGTTTTCTGCTTTATCTTTTCTCTATCAGATACTTCATTCCATCGGAGAAACGTTTGTGGATCAATTGCGTCATGTTTGCCAATTTCCGTCCGAATCCCATCAAGCTGCTTACTTTCAACGATGAACCGATCTGCTTTTTCAGAAAGTAGATAATCTTGGCGGCAGGATAGATGTGCATCCATGCAGGTATTCTTCATTATGTTTTCTTTGAATGCTTGTTGGAAATAGAAATGATAGTGCCCAAAATAGATCTTATTATTTGGGCATTCGTTGCCCGCCGTATTGGCAGTGTGTGCCCGAGGCTTGTTCTGTTGATGCCCGCAGGTTGTTCAGCGGATGCCCGTCCGTTGGTCCGTAAGGGATCATGCGGTGACACGAACTTCTTTAACTTCTTTAACTTCCCATTTGCGAAAGTTGGCTTAATGATTGATTATCTTAATAACGTGGAATAAGGCAAAATGCTGCATCGAAAATGATATTTTTTGCTTAAAATGAGATGTTTGTGATACTTCTATGATACTTTATGTCATATTTCAAGAGAAGTCTCATTGTTGATAACTTGTAATATATCAATTAGTTATAACGATATTGAATATCAAAAATGATACTTTGATACATTTTAATCAAAAACAAATCTTAATGCGTGTGAGAACCATGATTAAATTTAGCCGTCCATCTACAGATATTCCTTGTAAGCGGCTCCGCATTTATACCATTGTAGTCTTCTCTTTTGTTCGTACCTTTGCACCATAATTTTAAAATAGCATGAATTATGATACATTCTGCAGAATTATGGAAATGTACTTGGCTTATGATAGGAATGTCTGTATTCCTTGTAATATTATTATTGTGGATATCGAAAGTGGCTCTAGTAGTTTTGTAGTCTTGCTTTCTTTGTATTCTTGTACTTTAGTTAAAATGTTGAGTTTTATAAGGAAAATGTGAATTTTACAAGAGTATCTTTGTAATTTGTTATAATTTAAAGATTTACAAGAAAATAGTAAATATTACCAGAAGATTAAATCAAATTTTCTAAATAGAAAAGCACAAATGTGCCCCTCTCATCTTTATTTTATTAACACTATTCTTACTTACAAGAACTTACTTCACCTCCTCGAAATGCAAACCGTTATTAAACAAGCCATCTGCGTGAACGTGCTGCAAATGTGCTGCAAATATGGAAATAAGCAACGATAAGCAAACACGCACTCAACTGCTGCAAAGGTAGTGCAAATGAGCGGAATATCAAAACAAATACGAAGTTTTGTTTTGTATTCCCGAGTGCAGCCTACCTTATTAAAAGGTAGTGTTTTTACTTGTAAACACTAAATGTAGTACCTCAAAAACTACAAACGAAATACAGCAAAAAATACAAATGAATTGCCACAAAAGTTAGTTCTAAACTACCACAAAAGTTAGCAATAAAACAGCACAATTCATAGTGTTAAATATCCACAAATATCAGTTTTTGCTTGCATACATGACTGAATATCACTAACTTTGCATACATAATCAAATCACGGTTACAATATGAGTTATTCACATAGAATTGCAGACCTTCAACTGGCAGAGCGTCTTGAGGCTTTCGGGGCTGTACTAATAGAGGGGCCTAAGTGGTGCGGAAAGACAACAACTGCGGAACAAATGAGCAAAAGTGTCATTAAGATGCAGGACACGGAGATGCAGGAAGAATACGCTGCAACTGCTGCCTCAAAACCATCATTGTTGTTGATGGGTGAAACTCCTCTGTTCTATTCAGACAAAAAATGCTTGATATAACGATCAAGAGTATTCCGGTCAACCTTACACAGCTTTGCAATTTTGCGCTTCGAAACATTCGCTTTAAGCAGTTCTCGAATAAGTGTTTCTTTTCCGTGTAACTTGTATTTCTCGGGAGCACTCTTTCGCACTTTTGGTCTGCCAAGTATAACGCCCTCTGCTTTTTTACGCGCCAAAGCTTCCTTGGTTCGCTGACTGATAAGGTTGCGCTCTATCTCGGCAGACAAACCAAAAGCAAAGGCGAGCACTTTGCTTTGGATGTCATCACCAAGACGATAGTTGTCCTTGATAGTCCATACACGGCATTCCTTTGGCATGCAAATATTCAGAATCTCCATTATCATGAACAAGTTGCGACCAAGGCGGGAAAGCTCTGCACAAATGATGAGATCATCTTTTTGTACTCGCTTCAGAAGCTTTCCCAACTCTCGCTTGTTATACGCTTTTGTTCCACTGATAGTTTCCTCAATCCATCCATCAATCACGAGTTTGTTGTACTCACAGAATTTGTTGATTTCAAAACGTTGGTTCTCTACTGTCTGTCGCTGCTGACTCTAATGTAACCGTAAATCATAATTATTCATTTGTAAAGTTTAAAATAATAAATAAGCGATTAACAAGCGCATAACAAAGGCATAAGAAACAAGGACCCCATAAACGCAAAAAGCGTGCAACTCATTGAGCTGCACGCTTTTGCTTATTATTTATTATGTATTTACCTTTCGGCATTACTTCACCTCCTCGAAGTCGGCGTCCTGAACATCCTGAGCGCCATCATTAGCACCCTGTGACTGCTGACCGCCCTGAGCACCCTGTGCACCCTGAGGACCTGCCTGCTGACCGCCCTGGTACATCTGCTGAGAAGCAGCCTGCATTACGGTGTTCAAGTTGTTGATGGCAGTATCGATGGCAGCAACATCACCAGCCTTGTGAGCATCCTTCAACTGCTGCAATGCCTGCTCGATGCCTGGCTTCTTGTCTGCTGGAATCTTATCACCGTTATCCTTCAAGAAGTTTTCGGTGGTAAAGATCATGCTGTCTGCCTGGTTCATCTTGTCAATCTTCTCGCGCTCAGCCTTATCAGCAGCAGCGTTCTGCTCTGCCTCTGCCTTCATGCGGTTGATCTCGTCCTCGCTCAAACCAGATGAAGCCTCAATACGGATGCTCTGCTCCTTACCAGTAGCCTTATCCTTGGCTGAAACGTTCAAGATACCGTTGGCATCGATATCGAAGGTAACCTCAATCTGAGGAACACCACGACGAGCTGGAGCAATACCTGTCAAGTTGAACTGACCGATACTCTTGTTCTGAGCTGCCATTGGACGCTCACCCTGCAGTACGTGGATGGTTACCTCTGTCTGGTTGTCGGCTGCTGTAGAGAATACCTCGCTCTTCTTGCAAGGGATGGTTGTATTAGCGTCGATCAACTTTGTCATCACGCCACCCATAGTCTCGATACCGAGAGTCAATGGAGTAACGTCGAGCAATACGATGTCGCCAACACCCTCTTCCTTGTTCAGGATGGCACCCTGGATAGCTGCACCTACTGCTACTACCTCATCTGGGTTAACACCCTTAGAAGGCTCCTTGCCGAAGTAGTTCTTAACGAGTGTCTGAACGGCTGGGATTCGGCTTGAACCACCAACCAAGATAACCTCGTCGATATCTGATGTAGAGAGCTTAGCATCACGAACAGCATTCTGGCAAGGTACAAGACAAGCCTGAATCAGGTTGTGAGCCAACTGCTCAAACTGTGCACGAGTCAAAGTCTTAACCAAGTGCTTTGGCATACCGTCAACGGCTGTGATGTAAGGCAAGTTGATTTCGGTAGATGTAGAGCTTGACAACTCAATCTTAGCCTTCTCAGCTGCTTCCTTCAAACGCTGCATAGCCATAGGATCCTTGCGGAGATCTACGCCTTCCTCTGCCTTGAAACCATCAGCCAACCAGTTGATGATTACCTGATCGAAGTCATCACCACCCAGGTGAGTATCACCATTGGTAGAAAGAACCTCGAATACACCGCCACCGAACTCGAGGATTGAGATATCGAATGTACCACCACCGAGGTCGAATACAGCAATCTTCATATCCTTGTTAGCCTTGTCAACGCCATAAGCCAAAGCTGCGGCTGTAGGCTCATTGACAATACGCTGAACGTTCAAACCTGCAATCTGACCAGCCTCCTTAGTAGCCTGACGCTGAGAGTCAGAGAAGTAAGCAGGAACTGTGATGACAGCATCTGTAACCTCCTGACCGAGATAATCCTCTGCAGTCTTCTTCATCTTTTGGAGAACCATCGCAGAAATCTCCTGTGGAGTATATTTGCGACCCTCGATTTCTACACGTGGATAACCACCCTCGTTTACTACTGTGTAAGGCATTGCCTCAGCTTCCTTCTGGCTCTGAGCGTATGTCTCACCCATGAAACGCTTGATAGAATATACAGTGTTCTTAGGGTTTGTGATGGCCTGACGCTTAGCAGGATCACCTACCTTGCGGTCACCATCCTTAACGAAACCTACTACTGATGGAGTAGTACGCTTACCTTCACTGTTAGCGATTACAACTGGTTCGCTACCTTCGAAAACGGCAACACAACTGTTTGTGGTACCCAAGTCAATTCCAATTACTTTTCCCATAATTATTTTGTTTTTATTTTTTCCGTTATTAATATGTTATAAAATCTCATTAACACCCAGACTGGAAGTTTGCCGAAGATATGCATCTATCGGGAGCCTCATCTCTAAGTGTTTACGCTACCTATCATAACAAAGCGTGTGCCAATGGTAATATTGACACACGCTGGCTGACAAATTGTCATAAGTTGCTATTTTCTTGAAAAGTATTTGCCACCTTTTATAATAATAAGGCCTTGGCGATTCGCTTGAGTCATCTGCCGCCCTAAGATATCGTAAGTCTTATGGTCGGAATCTCTCGTCACTACAGGCTGGCTGATACGAGAAGGCTGTATGATTTTCTGAATAGAAAAATCAGCAAATCTGAGTTCTTCGTCGCGCAGTAGGTTTTCCATCAAGCGATCCTCACCTATATAACGATAAATCCCCCATTTAGGTCGAAGTCCTGCACAGTCAGTACGCCACATATCGCAAGCCTCAGTATCCACTCGAAGCACCTGTTTCCCGGTCTTGACATCATTGATAATTACCGAATACAGACCATTTTCACCAAACCTTACCCTTTCGGTCACCTCTACCCAATGTCCCATCAGCAATGAAAGGTCGGCATCAACCATGGTCTTCAGCGCACCCGTATGCCTGTCGTGATGTCTCACCTGCAACACTTGCTTCTGTTTCTGTCCACTCCCTGTAGTACGACAAGTAAATGTAATCAGCGGAGTAGACACGTCAGCCGTTCCCGCCTTGTTGTCGATACCCTTCAGCTGATGAATATGCGTAAAGTTTTTAGTCGTCAACAATCCTTTAGGTAGCAGAAACTTCCATTTGAAGACCATTTCTTCACCTTCAAAACCTATCATCGACTCAGGCGACTTATTGAAGGTTTTGATTTCGTTGCGCTGCCTGTCGGTAGTACTCACGATGCCACGGTCATCGTCTATCTTGGCATGTATAAAAAACTGGAACACATATTTATTCAGAGCCTCGTCCATGACTTGTTGTATGTGCTGAAAAGGCTTAGAGGCATGGTCGCGTGAGTAATCGGGACACTCATACATGTAGCCCGAAGATGTAATCAGCTGATAGGTCGTAGAACTTTTTCCGTCGGCAACAAGTGTTCCGTCAGGTTCACCTGCCATCACCGCCAGCGGCAACATCACGACTGCCAAAATAAAGAATCTTATATCGTTCTTCATGTCAATAATCAATTGCTATTTTACAACAAAAAAGGGTAAAAAAATGAACATACTTGCGATGAGCAACGAAAGTACTTGCGATGGCTGTTGAAAGTACTTGCGATGGGCAACGCAAGTACTTTCGTTTTTTGAGGGTGTTAAGACATCTTTTCAGCAGACCTCTATCACTTCAAATTCTTCTGGATGAATTCGACCGATTTGAAGAAGATTTCCTCCATCTTATCAGAACCTTTTGACGATAAGCTGTGATCATAGAAAGGATAGATGTCAAGCACAGTCTTGCCACCCTTTTGCTTTACAGCCTCAGCAAATAGTTTGCTCTGCTCACACTCCACCGTCAAGTCGTAAGTGCCACAGACGAGAAGACAAGCAGGAACATTCTTTTTAGGAATGAGATTGATAGGAGACACGGCAGCTAGCGTTTTAGGATTGAGCCGGTCGAAGTAAGCGATGCGCTGTGCATCCTTCGTCTTGGCAGTAATCTTAGCTTTCTGCAGATCGTAGATGCCCGAATAGCCCACCAGCAGTTTGGCTTGCGACTTCATGGCACCCACGGCAGCCAGATGAGCTCCCGCAGATGTACCCAAAAAGCCAAAACAAGAAGGGTCTACATTCAGTTCTTTGGCATGGCTTTGCACATATTTCAGTGCATCCATCACATCTTGTATTGTGACCTGTATACTGGCTCCTGGCTGTGGCGCCAAGGTATATGCCACTCTCACGCCCGTGATTCCTGCCTGTTTGGCAAGATACTGCGACAGGACCTTAGAAGAACTGTTATTACCTGTGCGCCATCCACCGCCATGCAGATAAATCATAAAAGGAGTAGGCTTATCCGCAACAGCCTTGTCTACAGAAAGAATGAGTTCGTAACCATTCGCTTTCTTGTAAACGAAGTCTATCGTTTCTACGCCTTTGTAGAGTTTTCTTGTCAGTCGCTGTGGTTCATACTTATATGGCACCAGTACATCGGTAAGCGCACTCATGTCCATACGTGCCTTGGCATAACGCGCTTCCTGCAACAGTTTATAGCCACCCTGTCCATCCTCCACCAGTTTCATGGCATAGTGGTTGGTGAGTTGAGGATTCTGCGCCTTCACACCTATGGCCGTGCCAAACATGGCACAAACCAAGCATAATAAAGATACATATTTTTTCATTTTCGGAGTATTATTGGTCTATCATTCATGTTTAGGAAGTTCGTTCAAGCAGCGTTAGCGACTGAACGAAACGTCATAATAAGGCATCAGCAGAGCACTCTTACCAGTCATTCCCAACTGATAAGCCTGTTTGATGTAATTCTTGTTTCCCAAAGCCTTTCCTGCTTCGAGCAAGACAGGGGTAGCACGTCGATTGTCAAACTTACGAATTTGCTTATACGACCATTTCTCTGGCACCTTGTAATAAGGGAACAAGAAGGCCACCACATCAGCCAACGATCGCTGCGAAGCAGTCTTCATTGTCCATAGATTCTCACCTATACCAGTAGCTATAAAAGAAGCCTGCAAAGCAGCTTCGCACACAAAGGTGGAATAATGCAAAGACAAGGTGCGAGCCAACTCCTGTGGCAGCGAACCATCTTCAGCTATCTGGTTGTTGAGTTTCTGCATGAAGTCATCACGCAGCACTTCCCTGATGCGATTTTCGTAACCCAAGAAAGCTAAAAGTTCCATGTGTGTCACATCAAACCACAATCCATGATTATTCTTGGCTCTACGTTCCATTAGTCCCTGTGTGCTGTGCTCCAGCCAATACAGGAAAGCCTTTCCCCATTCTGTGAGTTGCGTCTGATCTTGCTCTGTCCATCCAGCATAATCCTTGATGAGAGCCGACATACACAGAGCACGACAAGCATGGCGAGCATCAAGTATACCTGTGCCACGAAGCTTGGTGCGTCCTGGTATGATTTGCGAATAAACCATATTAGGATTCATACCCGTAACGCTGTCGGTGAACCATGCACGCAGATAACGAGCACAATGTTCGGCATACAGACTCTTGCCTGTGACATAATAAAGCAACGACAAGCAGTCTACGGCATTGGCCATTCTCACCATGGCTTTTTCGCTCATATACGAGTCGATTTCGGGATTCACCTTACCATCATGTCTCACATAAGGGAGTCCGTCCTTCTTAGTAGAATCGGGCCACCAGTAACGAGACAAAGAGATGTAATCACGAGCGTCATTAGAGGGAGGCAGAATCTTCGACTTGACAGTAGGAGCCTTATCCTTCATCAGTTTGACAGCCATCACCTCATAGGAACCAACCATTTTGACAGCCTGCTCATTGTTATGCAGATAAGCCTCTTTAAGAGCAGCCAGACGCTGCTTATCAAGAGGCAAAATCTGAGCCTTTGCAGAGACCAAAGTCCCTGCAAAGACCAGTAAAACTATGAGTTTTCTCATAAAGTAACGAAGTGTTTTTTATGAGAAGAAAACACCACCATTGATATCAATGTTGGCACCAGTGATGTAAGAAGCCTCATCGCTTGCCAAGTAGCAAACCAAGTCGGCCACTTCATCAGCCTGTCCCTCACGACGGAGAGGATAGTTGCCTTTCATACGCTCACGATTCTCAGGAGTATTGAAGATGTCGTGGAAAGAGGTAGCTATCGTACCAGGACAAACAGCATTGACACGGATTCCGTCAGGACCCAGTTCCTTGGCCATAGAACGAGTAAAGGTAGAAACAGCAGCCTTAGATGTAGCATAGAGCGAAGCACCTGCACCACCACCATCACGAGCAGCCAAAGAAGAGAAGTTGACGATAGAAGCACCTGCTGTCATGAATGGAACTACGGCACGAGTAGCCAACCATACAGAGCGCATGTTGACATCCATCACGATGTCGTACCAGTCGTCTTCTTGCTCGGCTATCTTCTTACGGCCAACCATACCGCCAACCACGTTTACCAAAACATCAATCTTCTCGCCGAATGCTTTCTGAGTCTCAGCCACAAGATTCTTCACGTCAGCCACCTTGGTCATGTCGCCCTTGACAAGGATGCATTCACCACCCACCTGGGCAATCAGCTCAGCAGTCTCTTTGGCCGCTGCCTCGCTACCAAAATAGTTCACACAAACCTTGGCGCCCTCAGCTGCCAACTGAACAGATACTGCTCTACCTAAGTCTCTTGAACCACCAGTAACGATGGCTACTTTGTTTTCAAATCTTTTCATAATAATTGAATGATTTAGTTATTTGTATATATTTTATTTATCTATTTGTTTGATTTCACCCACCGAAAGGAAGATAGCTATCCAAGACAATGGCACCAATGCTCCCAACAAGCTGAACAAAACAGCCCAGTTGGTGATATAGCTGGAGAACAAGATGGCCAAGATAGTGCCCAGTACGGCAGAGGCACCACCCAGTCCTGCCAACGAGCCGACATTCTTACCACGATGCAAGTCGCTCGGAATGGTTTGCAGATTGGTCATAAAGAACTGGAATCCACCCAACACGAATGCCATCCACACAACAGCCAAGACAGCAGAAGAAGACATGATGGTCAAGATGATGGAAGGAATGATGATGGCTCCACCCACCAAGATGGCATTCTTGCGAGCGTAGTTGACGGTATGACCGCGGCTGATAAGCCAGCCCGAATACCATCCACCCACGATGCTTCCCAGCGCAGCACCTACATAAGGAACCCATGCCGAGAAAGCCACCTCTTTAATATTAAGGTGGAAGACATCAGCCAGATAGAGCGGCAAGAACGTTACAAACATCCACCAGATAGGATCCAGGAAGAAACGTCCCAAGATGACCGACCAGTTCTTTCTTTCGCTCAGCAACTCGCCCCAGGTCTTGGAATGAGCATCGACTTGAGGCTCTTTCTCGGGTTGATTACTCAAGATGTAATGGCGCTCCTCTTCCGTAATCCATGGATGCTCCTTAGGACCCTTCTTGTTGATGACGAGCCATGGAATGAGCCACAACAAGCCCAACGAACCTACGCAGATAAAGGTGACCTTCCAACCGAAGCTGATAAACAGCATCAGGATGAACACCGGAGCAATGATGCTACCAATGGAGGCTGCCGCACCGAAAAGGCCCTGCGCAAAAGCACGCTCCTTCTGTGGAAACCATTCTGCATTGCTCTTTGTCGTGCCAGGCCAAGGTCCTGCCTCGCCCAGTCCGAGCATCATGCGGAAAGCCGTGAGCGAGAACTTACCCGTAGAGAGTGCAGCCAAAGCATCTGCCAATCCCCATACCAGCACGCTACCAAAGAATCCCTTACGGCAGCCCACCTTGTCATACAATCTGCCCGAAACCAGCTGACTGATGCCATAGGCTATCATAAAGAAGATGGTGATGACACCCAAGATATCTTTAGCCTTCATCGAAGAGTCAGGATCATTGCGATCGATGAGTCCCAGGTCGATGGCTATTCCCTCCTTGTTGGTAACTACCGTGGCATCCCCTTTCTGCTTGACGGTTACACTGCCCTCCTCTACAAACATTTCATCGCCGCGAGTAGAGAAAAGGCGATAGCCCTTATCTGTTTTTACAGCCACATTCGAGCCCATGTCGATGGGTTGCTGCGTCGCCAGTTCGTAATCGATATTGGCCACCCACATATAGTTCAAGGTGCCACGATCCAGATAGTTGATGATGGTTATCACCATGATAAGCCCAATGATATACCATCGCAATCCTTTTATCTTCATGTGCTTATTACTTTAAGAAGTCAGCTCTCATGGGGCTAAATGTATCTATCAATATGCCAGCTTCCAGGCACACACAACCATGCAGAACGTCAGGAGCCACATAGTAGCCATCGCCAGCCTCCAAAATGCGCTTTTCCTCGCCAATGGTAAGTTCAAACTTACCGCTGGCAACATAAGTAGCCTGACTGTGGTAATGTTCGTGCATGGTGCCTACGGCTCCCTCTTCGAAAACCACCTTTACCATCATCAGCTGGCCATCATAACCCATAATCTGACGCTTAATACCAGGACCAGGATTCTCCCATCCCATTTCCTTTGCAATCTGGAATACTTCACTTTTTGTTTTCATATTTTTTCGTATTATTAATGATTATATTGAATATCTACTCTTCCACTCCATCGGAATGTCTTGTTGCCTACCTGAGCCACATGCTCCTTAGCTTCATCATCTGCCAGTAGCAAATAGAGGTCGTGACCAGCATACACACCATGCAACACCAACTGAGAGTCGTCCTCAAACAGAATCTCCAGTTTTTCGCAGGAGGTGATGAGATCGCGAGAGGTTTCGCGCAAGACATCATACTCTCCGTGAGTTTCTATTGAAACCGCAAAGGTGTGGTTCTTCTTGCCTTTCTCGCGGATGATATATCCCGATCGATGCAACAAGTTGAAATCAGGGTCATTGGCTCCCAGCGCAACAAACTTAAACTCAGTAGCTGGACTACTGGCGTAATTGACCGAATAGAATCGGTTGCCATTGAAGAAAGTAAGGCATGAAGTCGACGATGATGTATTCTGCCCTGTAGCCTCAAGCCACAGATGCTGATAACCCGCTTTCTTACCCAGAGGCACCATCTGCTCTAAGTTGCGCTGATAAGGGTAATTGACCGAGACCAGATGTCCATTATACCACAGCGGATAATCGTAGTCGTGCACCTCGTCAGACTTCAATCTGAACACATCGCATATCAGAGGCCTTTCGAGAAACGGAACAGACGCATAGACGATGGTGCGTACCATATCAACACCCTTGTAGGCGTTGGTATCACGAGCCATTACCATCTGCCAACCATCGTGCGAGAAGTCGGCCTCTACAATATTGGCATGATACTGTTCTGCCACCTTCAACTTGCCGCCATAGTTGGTTTTCTGATCCACCACCACAGTGTTATGTGCTATGGTCTGCTTCGCATAGGTGTTATTCTCCTTGGTGTAATGCCCGCCATGCTTCGCCTCAATATTCAGGAATCTTGAAGCCCCGTAATCAGTCAGTATTTCGTGTCCATTATCATAGTAAGCCATGGCCAGTTTGTCATAGTGCCCATGTCCCATGCCTTGCGAAGTGGCTTTCAGCGTGATGGCACTATTGTTCTGAGCACTGCGAGGACGAATAATGGCCAAACCGCCATCCTTTCCGTCCCTTCCATCGCTCAGCACACAACTGCGCTGCTGGAGCGTATAAGTAGCATTCTGCGCCATGTCACGCTGCGCCATAAATCCTCCAGCTATAGGTAGCACATAAGTCTGATAATTCTTCATCACAGCCAACAGCGACTTGTTTTCAGGAAACTTACCATAGATGATATTGGCAGCATAAACCATCTCCTGCGCAGAGAGACCTTTCTCCAGAGCATCGTTGATGTGGAAGAACTCACCTTCGTACGACATCTGCACCAAGGCGTCTAATGCCTTTACCAAGATTCCATCACGACGATGGAAGATATCAAGTTCGGGCATACAATGATCGATGCTTTGTGCAAACACCACAAATGGCCAAATGGCATAACGCTGATAGTAAGCCCCTTCGGTGTAGTAGCCGTCGGGAGAGAAGAGATGGTCCATCTGGCGCAAGAATCCACCTTTCTTCCCTGTTTCATCTGTACCATACAGAGCCTTTCGCACCAACGATTGGTTGCCTGTAGTCATGCCCACCATTCCCACAGCAGAAGTAGCCCATGTGGCATGGTTGTGCATACGATTGAACATCTCATGGTTGCCCTTGCAGTCGCCATAGCCATTCATAATAAAATCGGCCATATTGAAGAGTAAGTTTTTCTCGATAAACTTACGCTGCTTGGCAGAAAGGGCGTCATACACACAGTCATAAGCCATGGCCGTATGCACCAACCACACACTCTCATTGAGAGTCTGCCAGAAGAGGCGACCAGGTACAGGCGACAAGTTGACGGGATGTAGCCCCCACTTAGGATATTTCTGTGCATACTCCATAAGCATCTGAGCCACGAAGTCTGCATATTTCTTATGCCCAGTATACTGATATGCCAAACCTGCATAAAACATCGCATAGTAGTTGCTCTTATGTTGCTCGTGCACTGCACCTCCCCCTCCGTCTACGGGTGTAGGAATCTGTATCGCTGCAGCACAAGCCTCATCGGCTTTCTGCAACAAGTCGTCTACCACACGTCCGAAAGCCGGAACTTCATTCATATGCTGTTTCATATAGCCCAACTCCTCTTTTGTGAGCAAGAGTTTGGGATGTTGTGCCAGAGTGCCAACGACACCCAAGACACAAAAGAGAAAGAATGACAACAGTCGTTTCATATTACAAACCTTGATTTTGATGATTCATATAAACTTCTTTTCGCATGGCAAGAACCGAGCCTGCATTTTCAAATTTGCAACGCTCTATCACCACATCCTCCCAGGAGGTTTCGTCCAAGCGAACACTTACTCCGCCCCTACCACTATTGAAGAAAAGGCAGTCAGAAACTCTCAAGTATTGTGGTCCCATCAGTCGCAAGACACTCCCTCGCTGCTTGTTGCAGCAATCGTCGAAGGAGCAGTTTCTCACAGTGACATAAGGGCCTGCAGTGCTCTCGTCGCTTCCGCCACGATACACATTGACAGGTGTGCCCAACAATCGACGAAACTCACAGTTCTCGATGAGTATATTCTCGGCATTGTAACGTCCCTTGTCATCCTTTTCGGATGCAAAGTCGACACCACCTCCAGAACAGTCGGCGAAGAGACACCCCGTAACCACGAGACTATCGGCAAAGGTGGATTTCTGTCCACGAATAGCGGCACAACCGCTCTCTCCAAAGTTAATAAACTTACAATTATTTACCTTCAACTTATAGGGAGTAGTCATCATTTTAGCCGTAGAGATGCCCGTTTCTGGCGAAGACCCACCAGGTTCTAAGCGACCATCAAAGACAAGACCTTCTACATAGAGGCTTCCACCATTGCCGACGGTCATGAGGTGAGGCACCGATGTGCCTACAGAGCGAAGCAATGTTTTACCAGAAGCCGAGCGAATGGTCACATCTTTCTGTACCAAGACCGTATTCATCAGCTTGTACTCATCACCTTGCAACACAAAGACATCTCCATCTTCTGCCTGAGACATCACCTGAGACAAGTCAGCATCCTTAGCCACTACGACAGAGCGAGCCATCACCTTATCGGCTTTCGCTGTTTGGCTCAGCTGGCCTATCGTTCTGCTCACCATCTGCTGATAAGTAGGCACTGTAGGCAGTTTCATCTTTGCGATTTTCACTCCCGCAGGCAAACCTTCCAGATTCTTGTTGATTCTATTGTCGGCAAAGCGTACTTCAGAAGCCTTGTCTACCATCATGAAAGGAACATGCCCATCAGTGACAAACAAACGATTTCTCTTGAAGTCGATGCTGCGAGGAGCAGAGGTGCGCTCTGCATCAGCACCCGTACCAAACTCCAAATTCGTACAGTCGATATACACATTGTCGGTTATCGTAATATCTGAAACCTGCACATATCTATTGGGCAGAGAATTGGGTACCGCATTCATGACTCCCAAGGCAGAGAAGAAACGTTTACCCGCCAAAGTGACAAAGGTGTTGTTGCGAATGACATGGTCGGAGTCTACCACTCTCACGCCTCCCGTATTGCGCTTGCCGTTGCCCACAAAGGTGTTGTTTTCTACTAAGTTGCGTTTGCCATGACGCAAAGCCACCACACCTTCACACTCCCAGAAGTAATTGCCTTGCACAATGTTGTCGCACGACTTTATCGAAATCACTTCCACCTCACCAGAGCATCTGTCAAAGAGATTATCGCAAACCACCGTTGCCGAGGTTTCATAACTCTGCTGAGAAGTACCGATGCGCATGGTTTCGGCACCATTAGAGCCATACACCTCACGAGGTCCAAAGTAGTTGTGATCTATCTGATGATGATTATTCAGATTGCTGGCACCATTGAGATTGACAAGCAGCGTAACACCCAAGTTGTACTTGCGCAACAATTCGCAATGATCCACCCTGTTGCGCTGTCCCGACATATAAACATAATTCTTCGCCTGCGAACGGTCATCGGTATTATAGTTATCTATCACACATCGGGTCAGACTGCAGTCTTGTGCATAATCCTTGCCACCAGCAAATTCTACTACCGAGCGGCGAGAAGGAGTACCATTGCGAAACTCCAGTCCGCTTACTACCAAGAACTTGCCACCCATGACGAGCGAAGAACGCCCTGTAACAAGCACAGTACCCGGCTTGGCCTCTATGGTGATGAGGGCTTGCTTCGTTGCCACAGCCTTCCACTTGAGGTCGATGTCGCGATACGTACCTGCCTCGATGATAACGCGGTCGCCTGCCACAGCCTTCTTCAGGCAATCGGCCACCCCTGGCAGGGAGGTCACATAATCGCGTGCCTCACCTGTCATGGGTGTTATCAACATGAGTACCAGCACACCTTTATATATATGCTTTCTTACTTTCATTCTTTTTACGATATATTACTTACGCTTAATACTGATAATCGTGCTTCATCCAATACATATCAAAGGTAACACTACTTGAAGATGGTGCATTGGTATTGTTATACAATTTGAAATCGATGTGCTTGATATGCAAGAAACCAAAACGCTTGATATTCTCAGCAGCATTAGCAGCCTGTCCCTTCACATTGTAATAGATAACCAAGATGAAGGCATCGACATCAGCCGACTTCTCTGCACCTACAGCAAACACGCCAGGAGCAAACACATTATTATTAACCGACTGCTTGACAGTCCCAATGCCGATGTTACCAATCTTCTTTTCAGTTACATTGATGGGGAATGTCTGCTCGTCTATCTTCTCCAAATCCCCATTCTTAATCTTGTCGATAACCGCCTTGTGGGTAGGTTCTGTTGGATTGAGATAAACAAAGCTGAGACAAGGAGTGCCATAGCAGTTGCCCTTGGTTCCTGTCACACGATATTCGTCTGCCGTGTTGTTGATCATATAGAAATTACGCAACTGTGAGTTAGAACCAGCAGGAGTATTGATCTGCAATGTGCCACCATTCACGCCCGAGAAGAAGAAGTAAGGATTAACCGAATTGTACTCATTCTCCGTAACCTTGGGCTGATTCTTACCCGAACAGGTATTGGCTTGATACTTATAAGAGATGGGGTCGACAGCTGTTCTCCACAAACTGTTGGCATAAACCAGTCCTGTCTCAGGTGAGAAGAAAGAAGCCAAAGACTCCACATCACGTCCCTGTCCGTAAACCACCTTGTCCTTCCAGAAGTAAACGAATGGCACATTCACACCAAAGTGTTCGGTGAGCACGCGGGTCTCGATACCATCAAAATAAGTAATAGATAGCGAGGTCTCGTTGTGTCCATCTACAAAGTTATCAGAGTTAGGCACCACAAACTTCAGGGTATTTTCGGTTTGCAGACTTACCATACACTCCACATCACCTACGAACACCTTATTAATCTTGTTCAGATAAGAGCCAGAGAGTGTAATCTCGTCGCCTACACTATTGTCGCCAAACTCTGTAGTAGTAACCACAGGCTGATAACGCTTCACATGGAGCATAGGCAGCAGGTCGGCAGAGGTTTCTTGAGTAGCAGTGCCATCGAAGTAAGCGAAAGTGACGTGAGCATCATCTTTCTCTACGTAGGGCACAGTAAACACAATCTCGTTGGCGTTCTTGCTGATGACTGAGGCCTCATGCTTCACATTGCCACCATCAGCCGTAAGGTATACAGCCGTGACAACATTCATATTCTTACCGCTGATGAGCATTTTGTTACCCATCTCTACATCGGTCTGCACCGAAGAAGCCGTAGCCAAAGGAGCAGGATATTCTACAGCAAACTCGCTCTCAGAAACGCTCTCACCCTCGGCATTGACAAGTGTTATCTTGCCTGTGCGCGCCTCGTTGGGAACCTCTATCGTGAGACTCGTATTAGAGAGTCTTTCCACGATTTCACATTCTTTCTCTCCCAACAAAGCTGTGGTGACTCCGTTCAGAGCTTTTCCTGTAACCACAATCTTACTTCCCACGCTGCCCTGTGCAGGAGCAAAGTTCTCTATAACAGGAGCACTGGCAATCGTCTCGTTCATCGACAGGTCATCGCACGAAACCAGAAAGCAAGCAGCAAGCAGGAATGTGAATATATATTTCATCTTTTTCATAAGATTCTCTTTTAATCGTTAATATTAATAACCCGCATTCTGAGCCACATCAGGATTGATATTCGTCACAGAAACAGGGATAGGAAGATAGTTCTGCCAGTTGCTGATGGGGTTGACACGATAGGTGTATCCTGCATAGAACGCCTCACTACTGAGATAATTATTGATTGTCTCAGTGGCAATATCCCAACGCTTCAGGTCGAACCAACGTTGATTCTCAAAGGCCAACTCCAGGCGACGCTCATTGCGTACTGCCATACGGAAGTCATACTTATTGCCTACTTTCTCGAGAGCATAAGGCTCAATACCTGCACGCTCTCTTATCATATTGACATATTTTAATGCCTCGGTAGATGGTCCTGCTGTCTCATTGAGCAATTCTGCATAGAGCAATGCGATGTCGCCCACACGGATGATAGGCCAATCGCTCTCGCCATCAAAACCTGTTGTCACAGGACGAGTATACTTGCAGCAGTAAGTAGCCTCTATCCACTGACCTGTAGTAGCATTATAGTATTTCTGTGCGATATTGACATTGCGTCTTGTCTCGTCGCCTTCAATGATATAAGCATTGATGAGATTGTCGCTGGGAGCGTTAAACCAGTTGGCTGTTCCTACGATAACGTTGGCACCATTATTGATAGGCGCAAAAAGATTACCAAAAGGCGAACCCAGACCCACATTGCCAGAGAGATATCTCACGGCAAAGATAATCTCCTTGTTCATCTCGTTATTGATGTCGAAGACAGAAGCATAAGGCACTAAGTCGGCTGCCGTCTGAGGATTACCCACAGCCGCGCTTTCTAAGACCTCCTTGCACAGATTGATGGCCTGCTGATACTTTTCTTCACCCACTCCATAATGAGTGGCATAAACCTTAGCTAAGAGCGCCTTCGCGGCATTCATGTCGGCTCTACCCAGAAGGGCGTCAGCTTGCTTTGCGGGCAAGAGTTGCTGTTCGACAATAGTCTCCAGATCGCCCTCGATGAGCGCATAGACATCAGCCACCGAAGAGCGCTGCATGTTGCGGGCCACGTCTGATGGTGTCTTGCTCGTAACGATGAATACAGGTCCCCATAGACGCACGAGGTTGAAGTACTCCAAAGCACGCAAGAAGCGCGCCTCGCCTTCATACATCTTCTTATTATCTTCGTTCTTCACCACCTGCACATTGGCCAGCACGTTATTGGTTCTTGAGATGAGCGCGTAGCATGCTTTCCAGTATCTCTCCACCCACTCATGCTCTGTATTGATAACACTCTGGTCGAGCTGCTCTATCAGTTTTGTCGTGTTAGAGGTAGAGTTATTGTTAAACATTCTGGCATTATCCGAACGTAGTTCTGTCATGGCCCACTCATAGTACATCACGTCATGAAGCCCATTATAGCATCCCATCACCAGGTCGTTGACAGAGTTATCATCAGTAACATACTCGTCAGAAGCAACCTCAGAATATGGATATTGGTCAAGGTTACATGAGGAGAAGCAGATTGCTCCCACGATGCCTAAGATAGCAAATATTCTTGTTTTCATGTTGTTCTTTGTTTTTTAGAAGTTTACGTCAAATCCTACAGATATGGTTGATGTGAGAGGGAATCCTCCACGCTGATAACCATCTATCAGGGTGTTGGTGTAAGGTCCTGTCGTGAATCTTGACTCGGGGTTGATGCCACGATAGTCGCCACTCCATATATACAGCAGATTATTGCCCGACAGATAGAATCTCAAGTCGTTGAGATGCATTTTCTTGACAATGTCCTTAGGCATGGTGTAGCCAATGGTAAGGTTGCGCAAGCAGGCATAAGATGCGTTCTGCAAAGGATAGTCGGTAAGCAAGAGGTTGTGACCACTCTTCTCGTAAGGAGTCTTACCGTCTCCTGGATGCTCAGGACTGATCCAGCGATTCTTGGTGTAGGCTTTGTTGTAACGCATCGTCTCGGTATAGAACACGTCGCCATTGAAAACAGTAATACCCTGCACGCCCTGAATCAGGATAGAGAAGTCGAAGTTCTTGTATCGCAAGTTGTTGGTAAGACCCCATGTAAAGTCAGGATATGGATTTCCTAAAGGCACACGGTCGTTAGCATCGAGCATGCTGTTGTTGTCGGTGTCAACGATGCGGAGTCCACCAGGAATGTCATCAGCAAAGTGTGGGTTGGCGTCTATCTCTTCCTGCGATTTCCACACACCTTGGGTCTTATAGCCAAAATATTGGATAAGTGGTGAACCCACCTTAGCGATGTAGCACTCGTTGCGCTCGCCCTGACTGATGATTTGGCTCTCTCCTCCGATTTCCAACAACTTGTTGCGTGAGAGCGAGAAGTTAAAGTTGGTCTCCCAACTGAAGTTTCGTGTACGAATGTTGTATGTGTCAATCTGAATCTCCACACCCTTGTTGCTCACTCTTCCGATGTTGTTCCAATAGTTGGAATAACCCGTAAACGACTGAGTGGGCTGTGCGAAGAGCAATGCTTTGGTTTCGGAATAGTAAGCATCGAGCGACAGATTGATGCGATTTCTAAACAGGCCCAGGTCGAAACCGAAGTTAAACTCATTGGTCTTCTCCCAGGTAATGTTAGAGTTGGCCAAAGTAGAAGATGTATTGGCCACACCATTGGTCAGACTTCCATTGCCTGTGCCCAAAACATAATTGGCAGAGTTGAGCACCTCTAAGGCTGCCTGATAAGAAATCTGGTTGTTGCCCGTCATACCGTAAGAAGCACGCAACTTCAGATTAGAAATGGCTTCGATAGACTTCATGAATGGTTCTTCGCTGACACGCCAGCCCAAAGACACAGAAGGAAACCAAGCATTGCGATTGCCCTTAGCAAAGAGTGAAGAACGATCCAGACGCAAAGATGCCGACATGAGATAACGATTCTGATAACTATAGTTTACACGTCCTAAATAAGACTCCAACACGACGTCTGGATAACGGAAAGTTCCTGTACCAGCCTTATCGCCATTGCCCGAACTTGCCAACTCGAAGATGGTGGCTGCATTAAGAGTCTTAATATTATCGGTAGCAAAGCCTGTGGCAGTCTCTGCCACGCGCTGTACACGTGTACGCTCAGCCGTATAACCCAAGAGTGCATCAATGCTATGCTGCTTCTGGCTTCCCAAATTCAGATGATAAGACAGCGTGTTTTCTGTCAGCAAGTCAATGTATAAGTTGCTGAAATAGGTAGCACGACTGGCCTCACCATCCTTGGTGGCATTCTTGTTGCCATAAGTATAGGAAGGAGAGAAGCGTACATTGAATCCATTAGAAGTCTTAAAGGTCAAACCCTTAGCCAGTTCTATGGTGAGATACAGATTGCCCAATCCCTGGAAGTCTTCGCTCCAGCGCATGGTGTTGGCCATGACGCTACGGGGGTTGTTGTTGGCAGAAGAGAAAGGTGATGTCTTCTCTGTCAGAGGATTGCCTTCTTCGTCTACTTCGCCTGTAGGGGTCTCGATATTATTGAAGTGACTGCCACGAGCAAAACCACTATAGCCTGTCAGTGCTGTGGTAATGTCGTTGTGATAAACGGGCAAGAACGATGGCGTGCGATAGAAGTCGATAAAGTTGTTGCGAGGACGCTCAGCACGCTTGTAAGTACCCGAGAAGTTGACTCCGAAGCCCACGCTCTTAGAGAATCGCGTGTCTAACTTGGCACGGAAATTCACCTTGTCGAGGGTATTGGAGCGCATGATGCCCTGATCCTTCATATAGGCAGCCGACACGAAATACTTGGTGTCCTTCTTACCACCCGATACACTAAACTGCACATTGGTCATAGTAGCCACATCATTGAGACCTTCCTTCTGCCAGTCGGTAGCTCCATACAACGACTCCAGATAAGCTGCACTGCGAGCTTGAGCCATAACAGGACGACCACCCAACGCCTCTTCTTGCTGCATCAGATTGAACCAATCGGTAGAAGTCATCATGTCGTGGAGCTGATATGCATACTTGAAACCCTGATAGAAATTGAACTTATATCTGGGCTGCTCGGGAGTTCCCTGCTTGGTGGTAATAAGAATAACACCATTGGCAGCACGCGAACCATAGATGGCTGCAGAAGCTGCATCCTTCAATATCTCTACCGACTTGATGTCGGCAGCATTTACTTGCGACAATCCACCCTTCACAGGAAAACCATCGATAATCACCAATGGAGAGCTCTCGGCAGAAATCGAACCAGTGCCGCGAACACGAATAGAGGGAGTGACACCCACCTCGGATGTCTCATTGCTCACCGTAAGGCCTGTCATCATACCCTGCAAGGCCTGAGTGACATCGCTTACAGGAGCCTTGGTCAGCGAACCACCATCCAGCTTAGAGATAGAGCCTGTGAGGTGAGATTTCTGCTGCACTCCATAACCGATGACCACCGTCTCGTCCAACTGAGTATGGTTCATCTCCAGTCTGACATCGATTTTCTTTTTATCACCCACCGTCACCACCTGGTCGGTGTAACCAATATAAGAGAATACAAGAATGGTTTTCTTACTCTTCACCTCTATGGAGTATTTGCCATCCATATCGGTAATAGCACCAGCAGTGTTACCTGTACTGCCCTTCACTGCGACAGTAGCACCCATTAAAGGCCCCTCTGTATCGGTGACGGTTCCATGTATCACTATCTGAGCATTGACGGTAACACTAATACATAGTGCTATCATCGTCATCAATAAGTTAGTTTTTAAAAGTCTCATGGGCTGTCTTTTTAATAATAGATAATTTTAGTTGCTAGTTTCTCTGGCGCAAAGATAGAACAAATAAATGAGATATATTACTTTTTGGTATACCAATTATATTTATTTAATATTTCGATTAATTTCATTACCTTTACGTGAATTATAGTTAATTCGCAAACAAATCGGCGAGATATACAGAATAATCATGTATCTTTGTAAAAAATATTAGTAAAGCAGATTTTGCCTATGAAACAAGAAACCAACCACTCACCCGTAGAAAGAGTGGTAGACTACATCAAGACTCAGATTGCAGAGAAACAAGTCAACCCTGGCGATCGACTGCCTTCTGAACGCAAGCTATCAGAGATTCTGAAAGTAGGAAGACCGCACATCAGAGCAGCGTTGCAAAAGCTTGAAACATACGGCGTTGTAGAAACAAGACCACAGAGTGGCACTATCGTTACCGAATTTTCTAAAAGCCAAATCGACAATCTATTCAACGAAACGCTCAAAGTTGACAAATACGACTTCTACAGTCTCGTACACGTGCGCGTACTATTAGAGATAGATGCCTGCACCCTCGCTGCTAAAAACTGCACAAGCGAGGACATTGACAAGGTAGAAAAAGCCTTGAGAGAATTGGAGGAATGCCAAGATCCGAAACAAAGAATCGAAAAGGATTTCGCATTCCATCACGCCATAGCCTGCAGCAGTCACAACCCAGTACTGGCTTCTCTACTGCTGATTATCACGCCCGACATCATGAAGTTCTATCACAAATACAGATTCTGTACTGTGCCAGAGCGACAGGTTATCGCCGAGCATAGAGACTACATCGCTAAGCTAAAAACCCGCGATACAGAAGGCATGAAAGAGTTGGTACTAAACCACTTAGCAAATCAGATAAACTTTGCTAAGTCACAAAGAAAAGACTGAACAAACACCTGACAGCACCCTGACATCGGGGTGCTGTTTTTGCTTCATAACCCATTATCAAAAAAGCACGATTGGTCACATTGGTATACCAATTAATTATAATTAAGCAGCGATACTCTTAAATATTATTAAATATTAATTGGTTTACCAGTTTTTTAGTTTATATTTGCAACGTTTTTAGTTACCAAAAAGAAAATATAAACGATTATGAAACATTTATTATCACTATTGACCGCATGCTTGCTCTCACTCAGTGCGCAAGCACAACAGACATGGAACTTTGTAGACCTAAGCGAATCAATTCCACTTATCAAGGCGGATGAAACGAACTGGAATGTTGACAAGCACAAAACAGATGCTCCTGATGTCCCTGTACAGTGGAGCAACAAAAACGCTTTTACGGAATGGAGTACCTTAAAAGCCAATGGCGAAGAGATTCCCGCAACCAAAGGACTCATGTTTATCGGAGCAAAAAACAAGTTGATTTTCTCTATCAGCAGCAAGAACAAAAACTACTTCAAACTGAACTCCTCAAAAGCTAAAATCAAGATTTGCAATCTCAAGAAGGGGCAGGAACTCACCATCGTGGGGTTGAGCGGAAGCAAGGATGAGGATCGTACCTTCACAGCAGAAGAAAACCTCGAGGTAATTAGTGGTATGAAACCCACATTAATAGAACACACCAGCAAGGCTATTGTAAAGGCCGACGGCGATATCGTTATTGGCTGCACCAACGCTATGAACGTCTACTCCATCAGCATCAGTGCTGCCGACGACACGGGCATTGCGCAGACTACAATCTGCAAGCCATCAGGCAACGATAAGTTTTACACGCTCGACGGCAAGCAAGTGAAACCATCGCACAAGGGTATCGTTATTGCTAAGGGCAAGAAATACGCCAATAAATAATTAACTAACCAACATACATTCATTTCACATCATGCCATCGAGCCGCTCGATGGCATGGCGCATATCTTGCTCGAAAGTAGTATGGTCGAGCAGATAATGCGGAGTGCCATTAGCCAACAACTGGTAGAGCACGGGGTTCATCCCATCTACATATTGGCTGATGGCATATTCTATATCATCACGCTGAGTGGGACTGGTGGAATATTCATACACACGCAACTTCTGATGGAAGAAGCAATAGGCCGACTCGATGCTGTCCTTGGTGAAATCTGTATTCATTTTGTTTTGACTTTTCGATACCATGATACAAAAGTAACAAGAAAAACCTAAAAAGCCATACTTCCACATCACTTTTTAGGTTTTATTCCATTTTATGAGTCCTGGGAATTTATGGGTCCTGGGAATTTACCTCATAGGTTATTTATAACATGTGATATTACTGTCAAGTTTCGCACCTTCAGTAGAAAAGAAAATCCCAATTAGGGAAAACTTGTCAATCAACTGACAAAATATTTTTTCCTAACTGGGAATGTCTTTTTTCTCAACTATAGATAATATGTTTCCGCATACATATATATATGCAAGAAACGCCATACTATCTTTTTTCTGATCCTTACTCCGAGAGCATGGTAACCTCAACACGATAATTCTGCTTCAACAACTCCTTAGCCATTTTCTGCACATCAGAAGCTGTCAGGTTGTCCACCATCTTGCAGTAATCCTTGTCGAAGTCGGCATCGTCGTCGAGCTGGTGCCAGATGACATAGCTCCAGTAGTCGTTGGTGATTGCCATCTGTCCGTATTGCTTCTTCAGATACTTCTTCACCTTATCCATACTGCTTGCCACAGGACCATGGTCGGCGATGTTCAGGAGTTGCTTGTAGATGACTGGATTCAGTTCCTCGTAACGCTTGGGGTCGCTCTTGTAGGAAATGCGAAGCAAGGCATTCGGATTGTCCTCCTTCTCGAGGTTGAAGCTTACGCCCACTCCGTATGTTCCACCCTTCTCCTCACGTACCGAGTCGGTGTAAGCGATCTGGAGGACACGGGTCAACATGTCGAGCACCAAGTCGTTCTTCGGCGAAAATGGGACGTTGGCTGTATAGAACACGCTCACGTTGGCAAGCGGAGTTTCCTGCTTATGCACGAACTTCACCACCTCGTTCTTCTTCACAATCTGAGGCACGTTGGCCTTGTTGCTCTTTTCTGCCTTGTGGGTAGAAGGCAGGGTGGCGAGATACTGGCAGAGCAACGGACGAAGCTGCGCCATTTCGACCTTGCCGATGAAGACGGTTTTGAAGTTGCTCGCATCGCTGAAACGCTCACGATAGATTTCGAAGATGCGGTTGTAATCCGCTTTTTTTGCAATCTCCACGGTTACAGGAGCCATACGCACATTGTGGTCGTACAGAGTAGCCGAGAGGGAGTCGTTATAAACAACCTTCGAACTGGCGTTGCGGTTCTTCAGGAGCGAAAGGTTGCGGTTCATCATTCCCTCGAACGCCATGCTGTCCTTGCGAGGAGCAGTGAAATAGAGATGAGCCAACTGAAGCATCGTCTCCAAGTCTTTTACTGACGAGGTGCCTGTGATGCGCTGTCCCTCGCTGGTGATGGAAGGAGCCAACTTCAAGGACTTTCCTGCCAATGCCTTGCGAAGACGAGTGGCCGTGAAGTCGCCCACACCCGCCTCCGTGATGGAACCACTCAGGAAGGCGAAGTTAGGTATGTCCTCGTCGCCATAGACGGATGTACCGCCCTCGCCTCTCATGCTCATGGTGATTTGGTCGGCCTGATAGTCGGTGGACTTCACATACACCTTCATGCCATTGCTCAAGACAATCTCCGTCACACCAAACTTGCCGTATGGTTTCTCCGACACAATCTTGCCTGGTGCAGGCAAGGCCGCCATCAAGGTAGCTGGCACTTGCTCCTCCTGATAAGCGTCGTAACGCTTCTGCTGTGCGGCAAGCACGGTGCTCTCAATTTCCGATTCCGAAGGAACCACGAAACCATCCTTGTCGGGTCCATACATGATGAACACCTGGTTCTTGTCGGTGATTATCTCGCCCACCTGACTATTTACCTCGTCAAGACTCACCTCGCCATCAAACAGTTTCACCAACTGGAGGTTGTAAGTAGGGGTCAAGATAGGCTCTCCCTCCAAGAAGTTGTTCACGCACTGGCTCACATAGTGAGAGTTCTTATAGTCTTTCTCCATCTTCAGTTGTCGCTCGGCAGCATTGAGATAGAGTTTCTTGGCACGTTCCAGCTCACTCTGTGTAAAACCATGTTGACGGGCACGTTCCACCTCGCCTACGGCTACCGAAACGCCACCCAGTACATTGTCCTGCTTGCAACTGATGCTCAGGCTGAAGGCATCCTTGGTGCGGGAAACGAAGAACGCGCCGTTCTTCACCGTCGCACTCATGAAAGGCGGATTGGCCACTTGCTTTTTCTCCGAAAGGCGACCATTGAGCATATAGGTGATTAAGCCGTTGATGTAATCCTCACGCTGATATTTCACACTGTTTTTCTCGCTGTCTGGAGTGGTCTCGCTCTTCATATAGAGATGACCGAGGATGATAGGCTGCTCCTTGTCCTTCTCGATGGCGACAATCATCTTGTCATTATCGTTCACAGGATAGTAGATGCGCTCGGCAGGATTCTTGTGTGCCTTAATCTTACCAAAGAGCTTTTGGATTTTCCTCTCCATCATATCCACGTCGAAGTCACCCACCACCACGATGGCCTGCAAGTCGGGGCGATACCACTTCTGATAGTAGTCACGCAGGTCCTGGTAAGGGAAGTTATCCACAATGTCCATATTGCCGATAGGCAGACAGTCCTCATACTTGCTGCCCTTGTATATCTTAGGCATCACATTCTCCATCATGCGCTGCATGGCCATACCCGTACGGCGGTTGCGCCATTCCTCGTGGATGACGCCACGCTCCTTGTCTATCTCCTTGGGTTCAAGGTTGATAAACTGGCTCCAGTCGTTGAGCACCAAGAGGCAGGAGTCGATGATACCTTCGCGCTTGATGGGAGCCGAACCGATGTGATAAACCGTTTGGTCGACTGATGTGTAGGCATTGAGGTTGGTACCAAACTTCACACCGATGGTCTCGCACCAAGGCACGATGCCCAGTTGCTTGCCCTTTCCAGGGAAATGTTTGGTACCATTAAACGCCATGTGCTCCAGGAAGTGAGCCAAGCCACGCTGGCGAGGTTCCTCCAAGATGGAGCCCACACGCTGGGCTATATAGAAGTCGGCAAGTCCTGCCTCCTTGGCATTATGCCGAATGTAGTAAGTGAGTCCGTTCTTCAACTTGCCCTGACGAATGGATGCATCCTGCTCCACAGTTTGAGCAAACAAAGATGCAGGAGCTAAGAGAAGAAGGAACAGGCTTAGAAATTGTTTCTTCATATTCTCACATTATTTTGAGTTGATTATTTCTGCAGATAACTGGCTGTAGCTGCCTCAAAGTCGTTGCTTGAGTTATTGGTGTCTACCCACTTGCCGTTCTCCTTCTTACGGATAACAGACTTGCCGAAGCGATCAGTAGAATTGAGCGTGCTTGCCACATACGTATAGCCTGCATCAAGAGCAGAAGAAACCACGTTCCATTGCCAAACACTACTTGGGCAAAGGTTTACAGCATCAAGAATCCAAGAGTTAGGTAACTTATAACATTTGGATGTCATCTCCTTGTCACCCTTGCTTGTTGTCAACACATACTTTGCCTCATAATAGTTGTCTGTCAGATAGCTTTCCCTGTTTTGGTGCATTCGAGCCAAGGCATAGGCCTTGTTTCCACCAGTATTGAGCAGATAATAACTCAATGTATAACAATACCACTTATCCAGGTTGGGAACCTCCTGATTGTCGGTATCCAGATTGTTTGCCGACGTACTCTCATCGTAGAATTCAAAGTCAGCTTTGCTCAAGTCGAAGGAATTGGCATTAGCTTCTGTATGATTCATGGCATTCAGTGCCAACACCAACGACTTGCCAGGCTGCACAGCCACGCTCTTTCCTGTTCCTGGGATCATATATATAGCCTCCACCGACATGGCTTCGTTCATGATGTCGGGTGTATACTCACGTTTGGTGCTGGTAAGGAATGCCGATTGCACAAAGGCAATACTGTCAGCATAGAGAGTTACGTCCGAATTATTGGAAACAACGACATACTGGTCTTTCAGAAATTGCTTACCCTCAGGAGTTTTATCACCTGCGAAGAAAATCTCCGAGATAACAAAACCACCCTTGGCATCGAAGGTATTCACGGCCAACTTGACATTGGCGCTACCACTCTTCACCTGCACGTTCTCGCTGGTCTGGCTGACCTGGGCTGTACCTGCCACACCATTCTTGGTAAAACTCAATTCGCCGGTAACGGCTACATTGTATGTGCCCTCTGGCACTTGGTCTATCGAGGCTGCAAAGCTACCATTTTTTTCTACAAACTTATTGACGGTGAACACCTCGCCTGTCTGAACATTGGTGAACATGGCCTTGCTGTTGCTAAACACCACGTTGTCGATGCCCAAAGGCATCTCTACGCTGAGCGACACAGGAGTGTATGTCACACTGTCGTCGTTGCTACAAGCTGTAAACGACAAACCTACTGTAAGGAGCATCAACATGCCCATCAAGAAATTCTTTTTCATTGTCTTGTTTGTTTTGATTGTTATTTTGATATTTTATTTCTACTATTATGTTCATTGCTACTCTTTCCTTTCTCAAAAAGTCACACCCACAGAGGCTCTTAGGCCTACCTGTTGTTCACGCTCCGAGCAAAGCACCATGCCTCCTGCCACTTCGGCAAAGAGGCCTATGGACGAAGACTTCAGGTGATAGTCGCCACGTGCATGCAGGTGGGCCTCAGTGTAGCTGGCCTTGACAAAACGATACTTGTGGCGTATCATCTCGGCAAACTTGCTGGTCATGTTGGCAAAAGGCATCACCATGTTGTCGCTCACACGGGCATAATGACTGGCATCGGCTCCCAGCGAGAGTGACAAGCGCCGAGACATAGGACGCATCCACTCGCCTGCTACCTTGACATACGCATGGGCACGGTCTAACAGGCGCTCGGGATATACATAGCGCTCACGATGGTTGCGATAGCCTGCCTTGAGGCTTACCATCCACGAGCGGTCGCCTCCCTGCTGACCATACATACCTCCTATCGAGGCATCCATCAGGTAATCCTTATACATGGTGAGCTTGCCTATCACAGGATAATACTGCGAATCCGACTTGCCTATCAGGTTTTCATCACCACTGCGCTTGGTAAAGGCAAAATGTGCATAAGCGGCCCAATGGTGCTTGCCCTCATGCTTCCACCCCATCGTGGTTTCCACCTTATTATATATAAGGCGCGACAGAGGCAATGAGTTGGCGCTCGTCAACAGGCGCTCATATGCATTGCGTCCCAAAGACACATGCCCGTAGAGTCCTTCATTACCTGTAGGAACAGCATCAAAAGCAATGTCAAAGCTACCTCCTCGATAGGCGAGACTGCGCTGCTCGCCAGCAAAACGGCCATATTCGGTTCCAAGTCCTGTCATATGATACTCTGGAATGACACCCAGTTCGTTGTAGAAGTCTACGCTGTTGGTTTGCTTGTAGATAGTGCCTTCCGCCAATACGCCCCAACGATAATGCCAAGCCATGAGACCGGCGCCACCTCGCAGCAACAGTTCTGTAACGATGCCTCGCATACGTGGATCACGGTCACGATACTCGTGCTCAGCACGAATGGCCATCTCGCCTCCCAGCAAGACTCGCCCCAGCTGGGTGCCATAACCACCTGAGAAGGTATATCGCTCTCGGTGGGTATCTCCGCCCAGGGTATCGGCCATCACATAGGGAGCCAACAATTCGTAGTCGGAGGTAGAGTTCCAGCAGATGCTCTTCTGCTTGCCAGTAGTGTAAGAGGCAGAGCCCCATACTGCCGAACGTGGATTCATGCGCAGATAACTGTTAACTGCCAGCGCCCCAAGCACATATCCCTTACCTTTCTCCTCGACAAAAGCTTCTGATTGGTGCTGAAAGTCGACGGTAAGCGCCATCTCGGAGTACGACTGGGCATAGGCCGCGCTATGCAGGGCGGGATTGGTGAGCAGGGGAGTCGACAACTGGTTCCACATCGACAGATGCTCCACACGAACCGTGTCACGGGGCGAAGCCATGGTGGCCGACATACATAGCGTGCAAACCATGGTCAATAATGCTGTTTTGTACTTCATCTTTACATCCATACGATATTGAGGGTGGCTACATTAAGACTCTTGCTGGCAAACTCTAAGTAATCGGACGTGGCACGAAACCGCCTAACGCCCGTGGCGCCATGGGCATCCTTATATTGCATGGAACCTTCGACCAGTACCGAATAGACACCACGAAGCAGAGAAACACGGGCTATATTACCATCAAACTCGGCCGTGGTTGTCACCTGTCGGGTATTGAGGTTGGTGAGTTGCACCGTGCCCTGCACACGTTCCACGGTTGTGCCTTCCTCGGCAGTCAGGGTGATAGCTGCCGTGGTAAAGAGATCGTCCTCGTCCTGGTGGCACGATGCGAGTACCATTCCCATCAGAGCCACACATATCATCAGTATTCGTTTCATATTTTCACGTTCATTTCTAATCCAAAGTAAGGAGTCACATGGCGACGCACGGTCAGTCCATTGCTCGTATAGTCGGGGGTATAATCGAGTAGCTTGTTGCAGAACAAAGCTACGGTCAGGCGGTCAGCAAACAATTTCTTAGTTACCTTGAAATTGACATTCATCGAGAAGGGCACCCTGTAGAGAGCAAAGTTACTGTCCGTATAGTTGCGTATCAAGTAGCGCAAGTATATGTCGTCGGCATCCTCATCCTTCCAGTCGTGCATCTCGCCGTTGGCATCCATGTACTTGACAGGATAATTGCTGGTCTCGGCGGTGCGGCGCATGGTGAACCACAGGCATTGGGCCGAAACCGAGAAGCCGAGCTTGAGCTTGGGTATGTCGGTATCCACGGTGAAGTTGGTATTCATCATCTGGTTTTTGCTGCCGCCATCCTGGTCGTAATAGCCCACATACTGAATCTGCTTGCCAGCCACCACGGCACTGGGCTTGTAGGTTTCCATCATCGAGTTGCGATAGATGGTGTAAAACCAGGCTCCATTGATAGTCAGACGGGTCATGATGCGCTCAAATCGCTTGGTCGAGAAAGTGTATTCCACACCTCGCTTCAACGTTTGGCTTCCGTTGGTATAATGGCTATAGCCACGCAGGTCGGTACGCAGGGTGTAGGGCATATCGACTAACGAAGGCGGTGCCGTCAGCGCTCCAGCATCCACTCCCGAGGCATCATACTGCTTGTAAGTATAAGGGGCATAACTCGACTGACTGCGGAAGCCCGATGTCATGTTCTCGCGGAAGTATGTTACCGAAAGTCGATAACCGCCTACCGTCATATCGGCAGTCATTTCCCACTTCAGGTTACGGGCAGGCTTCAGGTCGTAATTGGTAGGGTCGATGACATAGGTCATCAGGTTGATGCGACGGTAGTCGGCATTGGCATGGTAATAATTGAGCTGCACCAAGTCCATGTACACGGGATCGGGGAATAGCTGATCCATAGTGGGCATCTTGGTATGCTCGCCTACTCCGCCCGACAGGCGCAGGAAACCTGTCTGCCCTGCTATCTTAAACTTAGGCAATGTCCATCCCACATTGACACGTGGGTCAAAGTAGAACTTTCCGTGCATCTGATAAGAAGTGGGCAATCCCAACATCTGTACGGCTCTCACACCTGCCACCATCTCTAACTTGCTACCACCCAGCATGGTGCTGATACGCTCCTCGGCATAAAGTCCCCACTGCTTGTTGGCAGGTATACTCGACAGCGAACGATGGCGCAAGGTGGCCGCCGTGGGGTACAAGGGGCGAGTGGGGTCGAAGACTTGACCATGCCCATAGTTCTTGTCCACATTCCAGTCGGTACCCACCAAGAGGGTGTTGGAGATATTCAGGGAGGGCACCTGAAACTTGGCGTTCAACTTGGTGAAGAGGTTGAAGGGGCGACCGTCTACATTCTGCCATGCCACGTATTTATAGGGCAAGATGATGCCATCGCTCTCGCCCGTAGTGATGGTACCTACAGCAGCCACCAACTGTGAAAGCTGCACCAACTTGGTGCGCTCTATCAAGTCGTACTCATAAGAGGTAGAGAGCATGGCATCGAGCGAACGAAACCACTGGCGCTTGTTCCTGGGCAAGAATGTAAAGCCGGCATTCAGTGCATACCTGTTGTACTGCGATTTATACGAGTCTACGGCCTGGTTGTCAAGATCTGGGTCATTCTTGTCGTTGTCAAACGAACCTGTATAGTCAAAGTTGGTCTTCAGTTGCATGTCATATCGGCCCAGGCTCCATGACTTGAAGAATCGGGCCGAGAAGCTCAGTCGCTTGTAGTTCTCCAGTCGGTTGCGTGGGTCGGCCTTGGCATCCAGATAGTCGACGCTCAGATTGAGTGTCATGCGGCGAGGTTTCCATTCGAAGCCCTTTGCCAGGTAGAAGAGTTTGCTGTCCATATCAGCCTTGAGACGTGCCTCCCAATTATTGCCGCCTCGCTTTCGCTCTATCTTGACGAGTCCGCTCGTCAGGTCGCCATACTCTACCGATGGGATGCCTCGCACCACCTCTACCTTCTCGATGTCATCGGTCGATATGGTACGCATGTCGACACCCGAGTTGACGTAGCTTCTGCCCTCGGTCGATGTTTCCCATGCGCCCTTTACCTCCTGTCGGTTGGCGTTGGTGCTGATGGGGGCACCATCTATCATAAAGCTGGTGCCCAGCGAAGATGTATTATAGCTGCTGGCAGTACCCGTCTCGCGGATACGGATGGTATTAGGGGTGTTGAGGACAGGGTCTTGCGAACGACCGCCTGGCAGCAACTCCAGAATGTCGGAGAAACTTGATGGTTGCAGATGTTCCATGGCATGCTTCTCGATGACAGAAGCCACCGTAACGCCACGCGTTTCCTGTGCCGTTACCACCACCTCTGCAATCTTGAGGGTATCGGACAAACTTTTTTTGGGGGCCTTATTGGATTTTTCACCATTGCTGTTCTGCGCATAGCCAAGTACACTTATGCCGAAAAACAGGAATAGCATCATGCCAGTTTTCTTCATTCCTTGCCGCTAATAATGTATAAATAATTATCATAAAATTCCGGCTGCAAAGATATGAAGAAAAGGAAAAACATACAATACCTAAAAGTAGGTAATTTAGAATGCGTCTAAAAAGCAACGGGCTCTCCGAAGAGAGCCCGTTACATTATAATTGCTTCATCGACAGGGCGATACGTTTGCGCTTCAGGTCGACTTCTGTCACCCTGACCATCACGTGCTCGTGGAGTTTTACCACTTCTGAAGGGTCGCTCACATAGCGGTTGGCCATCTGTGAGACATGAACCAAACCGTCATTGTGGACACCTATATCAACAAAGGCACCAAACTTAGTGATGTTGGTCACGATGCCCGGTACTACCATGCCTACTTGCAAGTCCTCAATGGTCTTGATGGAGGCATCAAACTCAAACTTCTCTACCTCGCCTCGTGGGTCAAGTCCGGGTTTGTCGAGCTCGGCCATGATATCGGTAAGCGTAGGCATGCCTACTTCGCCACTCACATACTTCCGTATGTCTATCTTTTTCTGCAAGGCTTTGTCCTCTACCAGTTGCTTTACCGTCACACCCTGATCTTTGGCCATGGTCTCTACAAGAGAGTAACGCTCCGGGTGAACGGCGCTGTTGTCCAAAGGATTTCTTGCTCCAGGAATGCGGAGGAAACCGGCACACTGCTCATAAGCCGAAGGACCTAAACGCGGCACTTTCTTCAGTTGGGAACGAGAGGAGAATGCACCATTCTCACGACGATACTCCACAATATTCTTCGCCAATGTGGGACCGAGACCACTCACATAGGTGAGCAGATGCTGAGAGGCTGTATTGAGATTGACACCCACCGAGTTCACGCAACTCATCACTACCGAGTCGAGACTCTTCTTCAACTGACTCTGGTCCACATCATGCTGATACAGCCCCACTCCGATGCTCTTGGGATCGATCTTCACCAACTCTGCCAAAGGGTCCATCAGTCTTCTGCCGATAGAAACCGCTCCACGCACCGTCACATCCTCATCAGGAAACTCCTCGCGGGCAATCTTAGAGGCAGAATAGATAGAGGCTCCATCCTCGCTTACCACATAGACATCTACCGGAAGTTCAAAATCTATCTCGTTCAGCCACTCACTGGTTTCCCTGCTTGCCGTTCCGTTGCCTACCGCCATGGCCTCAACCTGATACTGGCGCACCATGCGCTTCATGGCAGCAGTGGCCTCCATGCGCTTGCTGCGGGGAGGATGCGGATAGACGATCTCATGATGCACAAGATTGCCCTGGGCGTCAAGACATGCTGTCTTGCATCCATTGGCAAAGCCTGGGTCGACAGCCATGACACGCTTCTGTCCAAGAGGTGCTGCCAAGAGCAACTGGCGCAGGTTCTCTGCAAAGACAACGATTGCCTCCTCATCGGCCTTCTGCTTGCTCTGAGCAGCGAACTCAGTTTCGATACTGGGTTTCAACAAGCGCTTGAATGCATCATCGACGGCCTCGCCTACCAGAGTCTGGCACTCGCCAAAGCCATGAACATAATGACGTTTCAGTTTGGTGATGCAAGTTTCTTCATCTGCAGATATGCTGACACGCAGGAAACCTGCCGCCTCTCCACGACGCATGGCCAACAAACGATGGGAAGAACAACGTTTCAATGGTTCCGAGAAGTCGAAATAATCGGAGAAGCGCTGGGCATCTTCCTCGTCTTTCTTCTTTGCCACCACCTTTGAGGTGATGATGGCGCCACGACGGAACTCACCTCGTATCTGGTTGCGGCTCTGCTCATTCTCGCTTACCGTCTCGGCTATAATGTCCTTGGCTCCCTGGAGCGCAGCCTCTACATCGCTCACCTTGTCACCCACGAACTTGCGGGCAGCCTGCTCGGGATTACGTTCGCGCTGAAGCAGGAGAAGCTGTGCCAACGGTTCAAGACCCTGTTCGCGAGCCACCTGTGCACGAGTACGACGCTTGGGCTTAAAAGGCAGATAGATGTCTTCCAGCTCTGTGGCATCCCAACAGTTGTCGATGCGCTGCTGCAACTCTGCCGAAAGCTTGCCTCGATCGTCTATGGTCTTCAGGATGGTTTCCTTGCGCTTCGCCATCTCCTTATATTTCTCGTTGGCCTGAGCCACCGCCTCTATCTTCACCTCGTCCATGTTGCCGGTTTTCTCCTTACGGTAGCGGGAGATGAAGGGAATAGTACAACCTTCCTCAAGCAACTCTAATGTATTTTCGACAGCCTTCTCGCTCAAAGCAAGAGCGGCCGCAATCATCTTTGAAAATGGATTCATTTCTTGCATTTATTTGTTACTGTAGTTACACATGTTTTGCCCCACACGCCCTGAAAGGGCAGAAGCTCTTAGCCCAGGGCAACGCCCTGGGTTGTTAAGGGCATTAGCCTATCGCCCTGAAAGGGCAAAAGCTTTAAAACTCCAAGCAATTTATAAGGCTTTTGCCCTTACAGGGCGCCTTGTTGCCTGCCATTACACCCAGGGCGTTGCCCTGGGCTAAGAGCTTCTGCCCTTTCAGGGCGTGTGGAGCATACTTGCGAAAGTTTAATTTGTTAATAGTCATGCAAAGATAATGCAAACGAGCGCAATGAAAGCTTGCCTTCAAATTGCCGAGTGCCGCTTTATCTTCTGCAAAGATACAAGAAAAAAGTCGCAAAGACAAATCTCCTTGCGACTTTTTCTGTTTTTAGCATTACTTATCATTACTTCTTGATGGTAAACTCGAACTTCAATCCTCCTTCGGGCAGATTGGCTGCCCGAATGGTTCCTCCATGCAGCAATACCGAGTTTTTCACGATGGCAAGTCCCAGCCCTGTACCTCCCATCTTACGGCTGCGCCCCTTGTCCACACGATAGAAACGCTCAAAGATGCGAGCCAAATGCTCCTGAGGCACTCCCTGTCCGTTGTCTCGGAAAATGAAATGCCACTTATTTCCTACCTCTTTGCCTTCCAGGGTGATGGTTGTTTCTTCACCGGCATAGGCTATGGCATTATCGGTAAGGTTGCGGAAGATGCTGTAAAGCATACTTCGGTTTCCCTTCACCACGATGCGCTCGGGCAACAGGTTATGAAAACTCATCTTGCGCTCCTCGCGCTCAAGGGCGGTTTCTCTCATGATGTCGCTGGCCAACTGAGTGATGTCTACCACCTCGAAATCTATCATGTCGGAACCATCGTCCAGACGGTTGAGTGTGGAAATATCACGTAAGAGCGAAGTGAGTCTTTCACTCTGGGCATAACAGCGCTGCAAGAACTGCTGCTTCATTTCTTCGCTGATACGGGGATTGTCGATAATAGTCTCCAAATAGCCCTGTATGCTTGCCACTGGTGTCTTCAACTCGTGGGCAATGTTCTGGGTAAGCTGCCGTTTCAGAATATCCTGTTCCTTGCGCGTGGTCTGTATTCGCTTGTACATCTTGATGATACGCTCGGCAATCTCGCCCAACTCATCATTGGGGAAAGTCGCCAGGTCTTCTATCTCAAGACTCTCATTATGATCGGCTTTATAGGCGAAGATGCGCAACTTGGCCACATTCTTTCCCAAGCGATGCATAAACCGATAAAGCACAATGGTAAGGAGTATGATAGCAAAGATGGCAAACCAGATGTAATGCTGGTCGGCCTTCAACGACTTGGAGAGATCGTTGTTATAAGGCAAAGCGCTTCGGATAATAATGGAATCGGCAGGAAAATAAGTGGCCACATAGAAGTAATCATGCTTCAGGGTTTTCGACTGTCGCTCCACACTCGAGCCAAGTCCTGTCCTCAATGCTTCCTGTATCTCCTTTCGGTTGATGTGATTGGAGAAATGATCGAAGTCGTTTCGCATATTGTCGTACACCACCTTGCCATTAGGGCGTATCAGAGTAATACGCAAGTCCTTACTCTCGTGTTCTCTTATAAAAACATTCAGCTTGTCGCGTGCCACATCTACAGCGTTTCCGCTGCTGTCGCTCAGAATGATTCCCTTGTCGTGAGCCAACGACAAATCTTCCTCTAAAAGGGCATTGTAGTTGCTCAACTTCAACGTGAGCGTGCTTATCTTGAACTGTTTCTCGCGAGCCTGCTGAAAGATGATAAAGCTGACTGCGAACACCAAGAACACAGCCAACACCACGAAATAGAGCCGACGCCCAAGCTTCGACTTTTTTTCTTTAAATTCATACATATCTCCACCTTATTATATTATGCGTCGAAATAATAACCGAATCCCAAACGGGTAACGATACACTTGGCAAACCTGCCTATCTTCTTGCGCATACGTGTGATGTTGACATCCACCGTACGGTCGAGAACCAACACATCCTTGGGCCATACGCGGTCGATGAGTTCCTGACGCGAGAAGACTCTTCCGCGCTCCTCCAACAACAGACGAAGCAACTCAAACTCAGTCTTGGTGAATGGCACATCCTCTTCGTCCACACTCACCGACTTTTTGTCGAGATTGAGCAACAGGCCCTGATAACTGATGACTGCTGGTTCCTCTGCTCCTTCCAACCTGCTGGCTGTACGGCGCAACACGGCACGCACCCTAACCATTACCTCACGGATAGAGAATGGTTTGGAGATATAATCATCGGCACCCAGGTTGAAGCCTGTCAACGTGTCGTTTTCCGTATCACGAGCTGTAAGGAAGATAATAGGAATATGGGCCGTCACCTCACTGTTCTTCAGTTGCTTGGCAAGCTGAAAACCGCTCATTCCTCCCATCATTACATCGAGGAGCAGGAGATTGTAAGACGCAATGTCTTTCTCCAAAGCCTCTTCTGCCGAATTGGCGGTCTCTACCTGATAACCTTCAGTCTCAAGATTGAACTTCAGGATTTCACAGAGATCCTGCTCGTCGTCGACTACTAATATTCTGCTGTCTTTTTCGTCCATAATCGAAACATTTAATATTACGGGGGCAAAGTTACAACTTTTATTTTGTAACATGCGTTACATTTGATTACAATTCTGTGTCATTTTACCAAAAAGCAAAAGGGGAAACCTACCATCCCTGGCCAGTTCCCCCATATATATAGTTCTCAAAACACTTTCTAATTGCTAAACACTTAATTTTATTCAAAAAACGAGAAGAGAATAACATAGCAAAGAACACACATCGCCAACGAAATGCATCCCATGTAAGAGTTAATAAAAAAATACGTGGTACTGGTTTTACGGATTCACTCTGACTCTTTACTAATCTAACCCAAAAGAAAGGCCGAGCGAAAAAAAACTCCAAACCACCTTTTACTAATACAACTTACATCGACATGAATTCTCAAAATTCTTATCAATGGTTTCGCAACCATTCCATTGTCTGACTGCAAAATTACAAAAAAAAGCAATACAAAGCTCTTTTTTAGGTGGAAAAATTGAGTTTTACGGGTGTTTTTTAACTTATTTAATGTTTTTACCCCCTAATACAACTACTAAGTAACTCCAAAAACATCCAAAAGCCTTTACTGGCGCATTTGAGCTGTAAGTACCTCAACCTTCTCAAATAGAGAAGTGGAGTATATAAATAGTGTGCAAGAATGCACCTGCAGATGCTTTTAATTCTTTGGCCATTTGTTTTTAGTACTACAGAAAATTGTGTTTTAAGCAAGCTAAATCTATGTTCTAAAGTTTAGAACACAAGTTCGATAGTTTAGAACACAAGTTCGAAAGTTTAGAACATAAGTTCGATAGTTTAGAACATAAGTTCGATAGTTTAGAACATAGATTTTTATAGGCTAAAAAACATTTACTCTAACTGCTTGTCCTACTGAGCACACCAAGACCAACAACAAGAAAGGAAAACAGACCTTTTAAAAATAAAAAAGAGAAGAAAAAGAAGAAAAGAAGACTAAATGTATAAAAATGGGTAATAAAAAGGAACAAACCGCCAGATTTTATTTTTTTTTAGCACAATGTTGCTAAATTAGCTACTAAAAAATTTCTTTGATTAATTCCTTATTCTTAATTTTGCAATCGATAATACAATATACACTTAATTATTTCAGAAAATGGCAAAATATGGTATTAACGCCTTGGTCATTGGCGAACGAATAAAACAGGAACTCAAAAAACAAGGCAAAACTTCAGTTTGGCTCGCAGAGCAACTTGGTTGCCATCGTACCAATATATATAAGGTGTACGAAAGAGCTACAATAGATACAGGACTGCTGTTCCATATCAGCAAGCTCCTGAGTTTTGATTTTTTCAAACTATACTCAGAATTACTTACACATCCTCAAGAGAGGGGATAAAATAGACAGTTATAATTTTCCTAGAATAACTTGCAGAGTCCGCAAGGACAAAGCGAAAGTGAGATTTGCCGTGAGGCAAGTCTCACTTTTTTATTGTCCTATAAAAAGAGGTAGTACTTACTTTGCCAATGTAAGCACTACCTCTTTAGGAACTACTATTTATATTCTTACTCTATCATGATTATGCCAAGCGCTTCTCAAGGCGCTCACGAATGGCAGCAATAAAGCCAGCAGAATTGACTGCCTTGGCCTCTACACCTTCCATCAGGTTGACAAGGTCCTTGGTGGCTATTCCGTCATTCAGTGTATCGAAGCAGGCTGCCTCAAGCTGATCGCCAAATTGCTGAAGAGCTTTGTTGCCATCCAGTTCACCACGCTTTCTCAGCGCTCCACTCCAGGCGAAGATGGTTGCCATTGGGTTGGTGGATGTGTCCTCACCCTTCAGATAACGATAGTAGTGGCGTGTCACGGTACCATGAGCAGCCTCGTACTCGTACTTGCCATCGGGCGAAACCAAAACGGAAGTCATCATAGCCAACGAACCGAAAGCTGTGCTGAGCATATCGCTCATCACGTCGCCATCATAGTTCTTACAAGCCCAGATAAAGCCTCCCTTACTGCGGATAACACGAGCCACAGCATCGTCTATCAGAGTATAGAAATACTCTATGCCCAACTCGGCAAACTTCTCTTTATAGTCACTCTCGTACACTTCCTCGAAAATCTTACGGAATTGTGCGTCATAGGTCTTGGAGATGGTGTCCTTGGTGGCAAACCAAAGATCCTGCTTGGTGTCGATAGCAAACTTGAAACAGCTATGCGCGAAGCTGCGGATACTCTTGTCCGTGTTGTGCATGCCCTGAATAACACCAGCACCATCAAAGTTGTGGATTTCCACCTCTTGCTTCTTTCCACTCTTGCCCTCGAACACGAGTTTAGCCACTCCTGGCTCATCGGCACGAATCTCCACACTCTTGTATACATCACCATAAGCATGACGGGCAATGGTGATAGGCTTCTCCCAGTTCTTCACACATGGGTGGATGCTTGGAATGGTGATAGGTGCACGAAATACAGTTCCGTCCATGATGCTTCGGATGGTTCCGTTAGGACTTTTCCACATTTTGTGCAGCTTGTATTCATCCATACGCTGGGCATTAGGAGTAATCGTGGCACACTTTACTGCCACACCATATTTCTTGGCAGCCTCAGCAGAGTCGATGGTCACCTGATCGTTGGTCTGATCACGATAGGGCAAGCCCAAGTCATAATACTCAGTCTTGAGGTCGACGAAAGGCAATATCAGTTCATCCTTAATCATCTTCCACAGGATGCGAGTCATCTCGTCACCGTCCATCTCCACCAAGGGAGTTGTCATTTGAATCTTTTCCATAAGCTTTCTCTTGTTTTTTGATAATTTGCTTGCAAAATTACGAATAATATTTTAAAGAGAAACATATTTTCGTGTTTTTCTTTCACAATGCCACGTTTTTGTTGCGTATCCGGTTATTATGAAGAATACTTCTTTGAACTTTCTATCACAGAATAAGTCTGTACAAGAGGCGAAGGTTGGCAATACAAAGTCGCTGGTTGACGGCATCGTCAGAAAAACATCAGAGGAGCAAGCGCAAAGTGTCGAGATATTCATCTACTCCGGCATCATTCATTCTGCTCCACACATCACCCAAGAAGGCGGCACCGCCAAAGCCCCAGGCTTTGATTTGCGGAATATGCGAAGAAGTAATGCCTCCCAACGCCACAACCTTATGGTCGATTGTACCGGCAACATGAGCCTGCTGCAAGTCGGTGTCGGTAAAGGAAGCCGAATATCCCTGCTTGGAGATACTGTCGAAGATGGGACTCAGAAAGACATAATCGCAATGTGGCTTTGCTGCCACAACCTCGTCGAGGCAATGACAGGAACAAGACACATGCCCACGAAAACCCTCTGGGACATCGGGGCAACGACGGTTGAGATGAATGCCAAGAAGAGCGTACTCTGCGGCCAAAGAGAAATGTTCATGCACCACAATCCTGTTGTGCCAACGGCAAGGAATCTCGCTCAGCAAATGCCGGCAGTCCTCATACGAAGCCCCCGGCTTACGCAGATGAAGCACATCCAGACCATGACAGAAAAGTCGGTCAATAAAAAGAGCCTCTCCCGACAGGAAGTCAGGAGAGGTTATCACGATCCATTTCATCCAGAACAGAAATTACTTCTTCAACTTAGCGATGATAGCATCAGCCACCTTCTTACCAGAAAGCAACATACCACCGAAGATAGGTCCCATGCGTGGAGTGCCGGCAACAGCAGAAGAGGCCATACCGCATACATAAAGACCTGGATAAACCTCACGGGTTCCCTCTACTACCATGCGCTCGCCTTCTATCACATCCAGTGAACGCTCACCGATAACACCACCCGTAGCAGTATCCAACTTGATTCCATTCTTGCGGGCAACAACCTTGCACATCTCGCTGTCGTGACCCGTTCCGTCGATAACATACTTCGACATGATGTTGAGAGGATCTACGTGCAAGCCTTCACGAAGCACTGGAGTCCAGTTGACAACCACACCACTTACCACATCATTCTTGAAGATGACATCCTCTACCGAGTAGCAGTTGAAAATAGTTGCACCAGCATGTACTGCATGATAAAGCAGCGAAGAGGTACTCTCCACAGAGTCGATAGTGTAAAGACCATCCTCGAAAGTCTCGTAGTTGATATCGAAGTCTTTTACGATGTGCATAGCCTCTTCCTGAATGACAATCTGGTTGAACATCATGGCACCGCCCCACATGCCGCCACCAGGAGAGAGTTTGCGGTCAAACTGAGCTACCTTCAATCCTGCCTTAGCCAGATAATAAGCAGCAACAATACCAGAAGGACCTCCGCCAACAATGGCTACATCGAGGTCGAGATTACGCTGAAGTTTGTCAAAATAGGTACTGATAATACCTTTGGATACTTGTGTTTCAATCATTTTTTTAAAGTTTTTTATTTTTTGAAATAAGTTGATTCTAAATTCTCATTGCTCTCTGTCGCATTACAGAGTGTGCGTTTATTCTCCTTTACGTTCCTCGCAGCTCTTCAATGAATGACTGATGCGGGCAGCACAGAAATTGGGACCGCACATGGTGCAGTAATTGGCATCTACGCTGTTGCTCGTCTTGTAGAACTCCAGCGCACGCTCTGGGTCGAGCGAGAGGTTGAACTGGTCTTTCCATCTGAAGTCATAACGGGCCTTGCTCAGCGCGTTGTCACGTACAGAGGCTCCTGGATGTCCCTTAGCCAAATCGGCAGCATGGGCAGCTATCTTGTAGGTTACCACACCTGTGCGAACGTCTTCCTTCTCTGGCAAGGCAAGGTGCTCCTTCGGAGTAACATAGCAGAGCATGGCTGTACCATACCAGCCTATCATCGAAGCACCTATGGCAGAGGTGATGTGGTCATAGGCGGGAGCTATATCGGTTACAAGAGGGCCCAATGTATAGAAAGGTGCTCCGTGGCATTTCTCTATCTGTCGCTCCATGTTCTCCTTGATCTTGTGCATAGGCACATGACCCGGCCCCTCGATAAACGCCTGTACATTCTTTGCCCAGGCACGCTCCACCAGCTCGCCCATCGTGTCGAGTTCGGCAAACTGGGCCGCATCATTGGCATCGTAGGTTGAACCAGGACGCAAGCCATCGCCCAACGAGATGGCAACATCGTACTTGGCGCAGATATCACAGATATCATCAAAGTGCTCGTAGAGGAAACTTTCCTTCTGATGCACCTTACACCATTTCGAGATGATGCTACCGCCCCGGCTCACGATACCTGTAAGACGAGTATCCGCCAAGTGGATATTCTTCAGACGGATGCCGCAGTGGATGGTGAAATAGTCCACTCCCTGCTCACACTGTTCGATAAGGGTGTCGCGGAACACTTCCCATGTCAGGTCTTCTGCCTTGCCGTCCACTTTCTCGAAAGCCTGATACATAGGCACCGTACCTACTGGCACAGGACAGTTGCGCAATATCCACTCTCGGGTCTCATGAATATCATTGCCCGTAGAAAGATCCATCAGCGTGTCGCCACCCCACTTGCAACTCCACACGGCTTTCTCCACCTCTTCCTCGATTCCGGAAGTTGTGGCAGAGTTGCCTATATTGGTATTGATCTTAACCAGAAAGTTGGTTCCTATAATCATAGGTTCCGACTCGGGGTGCTTCTTGTTGGCAGGAATAACGGCTCTTCCCTCGGCAATCTCCTTGCACACGAACTCTGGAGTGATGTGAGTCTTGATGCCCAGCTCCTCGCAGTTCATATTCTCGCGGATAGCCACATATTCCATCTCCTCTGTGATGATACCTTTCTTGGCGAAATACATCTGAGTCTCACCCTCCTTGCGGTTCTCTATCCATGACTGACGCAAACGGGGCAAGCCTTTGTTCAGGTCTATTTCCACATTGGGGTCGCTATAGCAACCACTCGTATCATAGATATAGACAGGGGCATTGGGTTCCTCGTGGCGCACACCGCCCTCGAAAGTAACCGTTGGAGTAAGGCGCACCTTACGCATGCCCACTCTGAGGTCGGGGAAGAGTTTTCCCTTGAGATAAACCTTCTCTGAGGAAGGATAGTCAAACTTGATTTTTGTTTTCATTTATAAGTTGTATTAGTTTGTAATCACATGTCATTGTCCGTAGCCGAGATAAAGAGTCTCATCTCTTCTACAGGATTCTCCGCATTCAGGATAGCTCCGCTTACCGCTATTCCTGTCACGCCAGTCTGCATGATGGCTGGAATATCCTGGTGCAGAATTCCTCCAATGGCGACGATGGGGAGCTGAATGTCATGAGCCTTCATCTGTGCCGTGATGTCCCGATAACCCTCCAGACCCAGCACTGGCGACAGGTTCTTCTTGGTAGTGGTAAACCGGAAAGGACCACAACCTATGTAGTCGGCTCCCTGACGAGAAAGCCGCTCCACATCTTCGAAGGTATTGGCAGTGCCTCCGATGATTTTGTTTCGTCCCAACATCTTTCGTGCCTCATCTACAGGCATGTCGTTCTTGCCAAGATGCACTCCGTCGGCACCAGTAAGCCCCACCCACTCCACATGGTCGTCGAGAATGAATGTGGCATGATATTCATCGCATAATCTTCTTATCTTCTTTGCCGCCCGAAGGAAATCTATTTCCATAGCGTCCTTCATGCGCAACTGAATCCAACGGCATCCGCCCTGCAAAGCCAGCTTGGCGCCTTCTACATGGTCGTAACGCTCATTGGAATGGGTTATAAACTGTATCATATTCTTTTTTTGTTTGTTTTCGTATCTTATGAGGGTTTTCGCTTAGTTGCGAAGAAAATATAAATTGGCTTTTTCTTTACCGAATCTTCAATTTCTCAGGGTTGAAGAAATGGTCGACAGGACCGTGTCCTTTTCCTATCTCCACATCCTTGCCTGCCTCTATGGCTTGCGACAGATAATCCTTGGCTTGAGCTATGGCCTGACACATGTCCAAGCCACGGGCCAAGAACGAGGCAATAGCGGAAGAGAGTGTGCAACCTGTGCCATGAGTATTGCGGGTTTCTATCGTGGCATGCTCGTAGACTTCGGTTCTGCCATCGGCAAGATAGAGTTTGTCTATTTTCCTGTCGCCTTCCAAGTGCCCGCCTTTTATCAAAACAGCCTCACAGCCTAACGACAGGATGCGCAGGGCCGCCTGATCCATGTCGTCTGCCGTCTGTATTGAGGTATGAGAAAGTACGGAAGCCTCGGGAATATTGGGTGTCAGCAAGTTGGCCATCGGCAAGAGTTGCCTACAGAAGATATCGAGAGCATCTTGCTGCATGAGCATAGAACCGCTGGTCGACACCATAACGGGGTCGACAACAAGTGTAGTTCCAGGATAAAGTTTCAGCGTATCGGCTATGGTCTGGATAGTGGCCTTATCGTTCACTATTCCTATTTTGACAGTATTGGGCTGTATGTCGTCCATCACAGCCTTGATCTGACCTGCCACAATTTCGGGTTCTATGGCTTGAATGGCCTGAACGCCCTGCGTATTCTGTACAGTAACAGCAGTAATGGCCGATGCCGCATAAACGCCCAATGCCGACATGGTCTTGATATCAGCCTGTACGCCTGCTCCTCCACAACTGTCGGAACCGGCAATGGTCAATGCACAAATATACCTCATTTCAATCTACATTTTTCTTTAGAAGAAGAGGCGCACACACACGTACCTTACCAATAAAAGATAATACGGAATAGAAATATCCCTGCGGCAGCATTATCTGCGTCAGGTTCTATGGGTATAATCTCAGCAGCACAACCATGCAGCACCCCTTATTTCTTGTTGTTGACTTATTGTTTTCGCTTACAAAGATAAGCAATAATCGGCAACGAGCCAACTATTCACGGATAATTTAAGATTTATTCAAGAAAAGAAAAAGGCGCGTCGCAAGTAAAAACCTACGGCACGCCTTAAAAAGATATATCTTAATTCTTCAGTTTACTTATCCTCTGGAGCCTTGTCGATGAGATCCATGAACTGGTCGAGCTTAGGAGTGATGATGATCTGAGTGCGACGGTTGCGCATCTTGCCCACCTCAGTATCGTTGGTTGTCACAGGGTTGTACTCACCACGGCCACCAGCTGTGAGGCGCTTAGGAGATACGCCGAAGTGCTCCTGCAGATACTGTACTACAGATGAAGCACGCAGAGCTGAGAGGTCCCAGTTGTTGCGGATGTTCTTCATCTTAGGACTTGTGGTGCTTACAGGTACATTATCGGTATTACCCTCTACCAATACATCGTAGTCCTTATAATCCATGATGATCTTGGCAATCTTGCTCAGAGTCTCCTGTGCGCGGCTGTTTACCTCATAGCTTCCACTCTGATAGAGCATATTGTCGGCCAAAGAGATGTAAACCACACCCTTGAGTACCTGTACGTCTACTTCCTTCAACTCTTCCTTACTCAACGAGCGGGTCAGGTTGTTGGTAAGCACCATGTTGAGTGAGTCGCTCTTGCTCTTCACCTCTACCAAGTGACGGATGTACTGGTTAGACTCGTTAATCTGGTCAACGAGCTTCTCAATGCTGATATTGTTCTGGTTGGCGTTGTTCAAACTCTTGTCGAGAGCTGTCTGCATAGAAGAATAGTCCTTCTTCATCTGTGCGAGCTGATCCTCGAGAGTAGTAACGCGAGCCTGTGATGCAGCGAGTTGCTCCTTGGCTGCCTGATAATTACCGGTCAGTTCCTTATTCTCGGTCTGACAATTCTGTAACTCTTTTTTGCTGGCGCAGCTTGTTGCAAGCAGAGCGCCTGCCATTGCGATAATCGCTAAAGTCTTTGTCTGTTTCATATTCTTCTCGTTTATTTTTTGCTTAGATGATAAAATTAAGTTTTTGTAAAGGGTCTTCCTAAACATTAATTACATGCTTCTTTCATTGTGCAAAGTTATGAATAAGACTGGAATAAAAGCCTTTTGTCAAATCCATTTATGGAATTTTAACCACCTTTGAGCCTTTTCTTCTCATTTTTAACGATTTAACACGAATTATGGTCCCTTCTTCATTCACTTTTTCTATCGACAGAAGGCTTCATAGAAGACTCATCCCGGTCATAATAGACGGCAAGGGCTGGTCGTAATAGATGACCGATGCCAGTCATAATAGATGACCGATATCGGCCATAATAGAGACTCCGGCCTGGCCGTCTATGAAGACTGACTACATCTTGCAGAAAAAGAGCGCTGTACATCAAAAACGGGGCAGAAGAAATGCGAAAGTTTGATAAAAAACAAAAAAAACGAGCATTCTCTTTGTTATCTCTCCTTTTTACACTAACTTTGCAGTCGAAAAGAAATACATTAACAATAAAAAGAGAAAGACTAAGTATGATTCTTTTTTTCAGAACTCCATCCAAGAGTGTGATAGCGACCGAGATTGACCACAAACCATCTCAGGACGAGATCAATGAACTTTGTTGGCTTTATGGTGACGCAACATTAGAGGACGCCCAGCAGTTGCAGGGCTTCTTTGTGGGTCCACGCCGTGAAATGATTACTCCCTGGAGTACGAATGCCGTTGAGATAACTCAGAACATGAGTCTTAACGGCATTTCGCGTATTGAGGAGTACTTCCCCGTAGAAAGCGAGGACGCTGAGCACGACCCTATGCTGCAGCGTATGTACAACGGAATAGACCAGAATGTGTTCACCGTCAACCATGAGCCTGAACCCATCAAGTACGTAGACGACCTCGAGAAGTACAACGAAGAGGAAGGCTTGGCTCTCAGCGAGGACGAGATGGCTTATCTCCACAAGTTGGAGAAAGAGAACGGACGTCCTCTTACCGACAGCGAAATCTTTGGCTTTGCACAGATCAACTCTGAGCACTGCCGCCACAAGATCTTCGGCGGACAGTTTATCATCGACGGCAAGGAGATGGAGTCTTCTCTTTTCAATATGATCAAGAAGACCACCAACGAGAACCCCAACAAGATTCTCTCTGCCTACAAGGACAACGTGGCCTTCTCGCAGGGTCCTGTCATCGAGCAGTTTGCTCCTGCCGACCAAACTACAAGCGATTTCTTCCAGGTGAAGGACATCGAGAGCGTGATTTCGCTGAAGGCCGAGACTCACAACTTCCCTACTACTGTAGAGCCTTTCAATGGTGCTGCTACAGGTACTGGTGGTGAGATTCGCGACCGTATGGGTGGTGGTGTAGGCTCATGGCCTATCGCAGGTACTGCCTGCTACATGACTGCTTATCCTCGTCTGAAGGACGACAACGGCAAGAGCGACATCGAGCGCGACTGGGAAGACATCATGCCAGTGCGCAAATGGCTCTATCAGACTCCAGAGCAGATTCTTATCAAGGCATCTAACGGTGCTTCCGACTTCGGTAACAAGTTCGGTCAGCCTCTTATCACCGGTTCTGTGCTCACCTTCGAGCACGAGGAGAATGGTGAGAAGTATGCTTATGACAAGGTTATCATGCTCGCTGGTGGTGTAGGCTACGGCAAGAAGCGTGATTACAAGAAGGGAGAGCCACAGAAGGGCAACAAGGTGGTCGTTGTAGGTGGCGACAACTATCGCATCGGTCTCGGTGGCGGTTCTGTTTCTTCTGTAGATACTGGTCGCTACAGCAACGGTATCGAGTTGAACGCTGTTCAGCGTGCCAACCCTGAGATGCAGAAGCGTGCTTACAACTTGGTTCGCGCACTCGTTGAGAACGACGAGAACCCTGTAGTCAGCATCCACGACCACGGTTCTGCAGGTCACCTGAACTGTCTCTCTGAGTTGGTAGAAGAGTGCGGTGGCGAAATCGACATGGCTAAATTGCCTATCGGTGACAAGACTTTGAGCGCCAAGGAAATCATCGCCAACGAGAGTCAGGAGCGTATGGGCTTACTCATCGACGAAAAATATATCAGCGAGGTTCAGAAGATTGCCGACCGTGAGCGTGCTCCTATGTACGTGGTAGGTGAGACCACTGGCGATGCTCACTTCAGCTTCAAGCAGGCTGACGGCGTGAAGCCATTCGACCTCGACGTAGCTCAGATGTTCGGTCATACGCCTAAGACCGTAATGGTCGACGAGACCGTAGAGCGCAAATATGAGGATGTAACTTATTCTGCCGACAACCTCGACGAGTACTTGCAGCGTGTTCTCCAGATGGAGGCTGTGGCTTGTAAGGACTGGTTGACCAACAAGGTGGACCGCTCCGTAACGGGTAAGATTGCCCGTCAGCAGTGCCAGGGTCAGATTCAGTTGCCACTCTCCGACTGCGGTGTTGTAGCTCTCGACTACCGTGGCGAAAAGGGTATCGTAACAGCAATGGGTCATGCTCCTCAAGCTGGTTTGGCTGATCCTAAGGCTGGTTCTGTACTCTCTGTAGCAGAGTCATTGACCAATATCGTTTGGGCTCCATTGGCAGATGGTATGGACAGCATCAGCCTCTCTGCCAACTGGATGTGGCCTTGCCGCAGCCAGAAGGGTGAGGATGCTCGTTTGTACGAGGGCGTGAAGGCATTGTCAGACTTCTGCTGCGCCATCCACGTGAACGTACCAACAGGAAAGGACTCGCTCTCATTGACCCAGCAGTATCCTAACGGCGAGAAGATCATCGCTCCTGGTACCGTTATCGTTAGTGCTGGTGGTGAGGTTTCAGATGTCAAGAAGGTGGTTAGTCCAGTTCTCGTCAACGACAAGAACTCAAGCCTCTATCACATCGACTTCAGCTTCGACGAGCAGCGCCTCGGTGGTTCTGCCTTCGCTCAGAGCTTGGGCAAGGTGGGCAGCGATGTTCCTACCGTGAAGAACCCTGAGTACTTCGTTGACTGCTTCAATGCCGTACAGGAACTCATCAACCGTGGTTGGGTAATGGCAGGTCACGATATCAGCGCCGGTGGTTTGATTACCACTCTCCTCGAGATGACATTCGCCAACGTAGAGGGCGGTATGAAGATCAACCTCCATGACATAGCCGACAAAGACATCATCAAGACTCTCTTCGCAGAGAACCCAGGTGTTGTCATCCAGGTAAGCGATGCTCATAAAGATGAACTCAAGGCATTCCTCGAGGACAATGGCATCGGCTATGCCAAGATTGGTTATCCAGCTCCAGAGCTCCGCAAGATCATCATCAAGAAGGATGGCTTCGAGCACGAATTCGATATTGACACCCTGCGCGACAACTGGTACAAGACTTCTTACCTCCTCGACCGCAAGCAGAGCATGAACGGCATGGCTAAGAAGCGCTACACCAACTATAAGAAGCAGCCTATCGAGATGAACTTCGGCTACGGCTTCAAGGGCACACTCTCCAGCTATGGTCTCGATGCCAACCGCCGCAAGCCATCTGGCATCAAGGCAGCCATCATCCGTGAGAAGGGAACCAATGGTGAGCGCGAGATGGCTTACTCTATGTACCTCGCTGGCTTCGACGTGAAGGACGTGATGATGACCGACCTTATCAGTGGTCGTGAAACTTTGGAGGATGTGAACTTCATCGTATTCTGCGGTGGTTTCTCTAACTCCGACGTTCTCGGTTCTGCCAAGGGTTGGGCTGGTGCATTCCTCTACAATCCTAAGGCTAAGGAGGCACTCGACAAGTTCTATGCCCGTGAGGACACTCTTTCACTCGGCATCTGTAACGGTTGCCAGCTGATGGTAGAACTCAACCTCATCAATCCTGAGCACAAGCATCGCTCACACCTCTGCCACAATACCAGCAAGAAGTTTGAGAGCACATTCCTGGGTCTGACCATTCCTCAGAACGACAGCGTAATGTTTGGCAGCCTCAGCGGTGATAAGTTAGGTATCTGGGTAGCTCACGGCGAGGGTCGTTTCTACCTTCCTGAGCCAGAGGATCACTACAATGTGATTGCGAAGTACAACTATGCTGAGTATCCTGGCAATCCTAACGGCAGCGACTACAACGTGGCAGGTATCTGCTCTGCAGATGGTCGCCACCTGGCAATGATGCCACACTTGGAGCGTGCCATCTTCCCATGGCAGAACGCCTGGTATCCGGCCGACCGTCGCAACGACGAGGTAACTCCTTGGATTGAGGCATTCGTCAATGCACGCCAGTGGATTGAAGAAAGAGCTTTGAAAAAGTAAAAAGGTAAAAAGGTAAAAAATGAATAATAGCGTAAGTTATCTTACATTATTTAAAACATTTACGAAGATTGGCATAGTCACCTTTGGGGGTGGCTATGCCATGATTCCTATTATAGAGCACGAAGTGGTCGACAAGAACCAGTGGATGACGAAGGAAGAGTTTCTCGATGCCATCGCTGTGACACAGACTTGTCCGGGAGCCCTGGCCATCAACATGAGTTCCATGCTTGGATATAAGTTGGCAAAAACTCCAGGAGCCATCATCTGCACTCTCGGAGCCTCACTTCCCTCTTTCCTTATCATATTGGCCATCGCCATGTTCTTCCATCAGTTCGAGGACAACAAGGTTGTGGCAGCTATGTTTGCCGGCATTCGTCCTGCTGTCGTTGCCCTGATAGCCGTCCCTACATTCTCACTTGCCAAGAGTGCACACATCACTTTTGCCAACTGCTGGATTCCCATTCTGTCTGCCATGCTTATCTGGCTTCTGCACGTCAACCCCATCTGGGTCATCATTTCCGCAGCCGCAGCTGGCTACATTTACGGCAAGTTCATACTGCCTACAGAATGAAACCTCTGCTTATATATAATAAGGTGTAAGTCTTCAGAAAAGATGAATCTTCCAAGGTATAGATTTGTCTATTATCGATTCTTAATTATCTATTGATATGATTTTTCTTCAACTTTTCCTCGTTTTTATCCAGATTGGCATCTTCGGTTTCGGAGGTGGCTACTCTATGATTTCCCTCATACAGGGACAAGTAGTAACACAATACCACTGGATGACGATGCAAGAGTTTACTGATGTCGTTGCCATTTCGCAGATGACACCAGGTCCCATTGGCATCAATGCTGCTACTTATTGTGGCTATACTGCTGTACACAATGCAGGCTTGAGCGAATCAATGGCCATATTGGGAAGTGCAGTAGCTACATTTGCCTTGGTCCTTCCCTCTTTGATTTTGATGATTCTTATCAGCAAGATGCTGTACAAATATATGAACACCACAGCCATACAGAGCATTTTCATCGGACTTCGCCCTGCCATCGTTGGGCTCGTAGGAGCAGCAGCCCTGCTCTTGATGAACCAAGAGAACTTCTCATCTCCTACCGATCCTTGGCGATTCTATATATCTATCGCGCTCTTCCTTGCTACCTTCTTTGGTGTCAAGTTTGTCGGCATCAACCCCATCCGCATGATATGCTACTCTGCTTTTGCCGGATTGCTGTTGCTGTATTAACAGAGATTAATTTCTCCGAAACTGAACGAACATTCAATATATCTACGAAGGAATGAAAAAACTATTATATTTTGCTGCAGTTGTAATTGCTGCCACCGCATCTGTCTCAACAGCCACCAGCTGCAAGTTTGCCCCATCGCAGAATGATGGAGACACAGTGGCTGCCAGCGAATTCTATCCAGAAGACACTTCGGCACTTCATGCCAAAAAGATGGCACGAATAAAGGCTCAGAAGGCCATGACCGACAGTGTGGGAATATACTATATCGGAAGCGGATCTTCTAAGGAAAAACTACAATTGGTTTCCTATCCTTCAAGACGAGACACCTTTGAATACGGAAAGACTCGCCGCATCAAGGTTAAGGGTTGCGCTGATATCAACCACGTGGTACGTGTCGATTTCTATCTCCTCAATGGCAAAGACTCGCTCGTGAAAGCCGTCGAAGAAATCATTCAACAATAACATTCTTCTATATCAAAAAGAATAAGACGCTTATTTTGTATAACGCAAGTCGAATCTGCATGCAAGAATACATCAGATTATTTATGAATAAAACCAATCGCCCTGAATAAGTTGGACGATCCTATAAATTATGAATTGTTTGTCAAGAATAAGAGAAAGACTGTACTCTCTCATTCTTGACAAAATAAAAGCGATGCATTTTTACCTTTTTACTCCTTTACCTTTGTATTTAGAACCTTATAACTAATTATGACTAACCATATTTAAACCTTGATTTTCAGTAATTTTTAATTTCTACACTTCTGAGTGCTTTGTAACTATAACAAATGAATAGTTGGGTTGTCATTGTTGTCTGTTGTAAAAATCATTTATCGAGAATAGCTCCTGTCACCAACTCATCAATGATGTTTTTAACACCTGTGCTGTTGATCTGCTTTCGGAAGTGGACGGTATAACCATTTGCAGTCATGGCCTTGAAGAACTCCTCAGCACATGAAATCTTGGTGTCCTCATCAGGTGAGATATGTGACTCCTTATCGTAAGCCTTCGTCTCTATCACGATGTTCAGTTCCTTGGTTCCATCAGCCTTCTTGACCACATACATAAAGTCAGGACTATAGTTGCTTGATGCCACAGTAGGAATACAGATGCTGTGTGATGGAATCTTGCCATATACGATGACTTCATCTATCTCTGTCTTGATATTCTGTAATTCCAAACCTGAGTCATGAGCATAAGTATCATAGAGATACTTGATAGGTGGTTCGCCTGGCACACTCTTATTGCCAATGTATGCCTGAACAACTTCATCCTTCACTGTTCCATCAGCATTGGTGAGCTTGGTTTCCTTCACTGTGTAGTTGGCTTGCTTATAGCGCACAAAACCAACGAGCTGGTCACATTTCCAATCATCTACAGCACCAATCAATCTGGTCAACGAACTATCGTTGAACATTTCGTTGGTGAGATGATAGCCACCATTTGCTGCTTCACATATAGCCTTATGCAGAATATGAACCGGAATGTTGGTGTATCTTGAAGCTCGCTTTAGAAACTCATTATAGCCATAATGGCGGTCATGCAATGTCAATTCTGTATGAGCTCCTTCATTGGCAACTGCTACGTTTCCCTCGAATTCCAAAACTTTGCGAGATGACTCTACGGTCTGAAGAGAAAATACGTGCTTATCCTTGATGATTGAAGGCAGTTCGGCTTCTATCTTCTTGTCTATCGCCTTATCAAAGTACAGAACGTACTTCCTATTCAGTTGTGCCCACAGCTCTCGCAGTTCCTCAAATCTTGCCTTACGGATATGAATCTTATCATTACGACTGCTGTTACGGTTGATGATACGATTGGTATTCACGCCACTTGTAACATCCTTAAACTCAGGATATTCAATCAACATATCATCGAACTTCTCAGGCACCACATTTTTATCAAAGTCGACATAACCTTTAGTCATCAGTTCAATAAAGAACTTATTGACTTCGATATTGCGCTTCTCAGCAACCTTGATGATATCTTCTGCGGTAATTGAAAGCGGACTCTTCTGGTCAGCGTCAAGTTCACCATTGATTTCAGCAACCAGTTTGTTGGCAAAGTCCTTCTCCGTAAAATCTACGATGTAGTTGAGCATGAAGGAAGAATCGCTGATGCGGTTTCCTGCACTGTCAACGGGCAGACGCAGTCCACGACCCACTTCTTGCAGCTTACTGATCTCTGAACCACTTGAGCGGAGCTTGCAGATGGTAAACACATTCGGGTTATCCCATCCTTCTTTCAATGTCCATTTAGAGAACAGGAATCGCAGGACATTTGGCTTGCCCTCCTCATCCGTGAAGCTCAAGAGTTCTTTCTTGCCATGAAGAATCACCTTCACCTCGTTGGCAATATTCTCATCCGAGTCGTTATTGTCTTGTGAGAAGTATCCTGCACATGAAGCATCTATATTTTCAAGAGTAGCTCTCAGATATGCCTCGTATTCAGGAGTGTTCTGGCATGTCAGTTCCTTCTTTACTTTTGCCTCCAACAGATCGATGAACTTCTTTCTCAGCCAACCGTCATTCTTGCCTTCAGGACCACGGAAACTCTCAATGCTGTCTATAAAAAACAATGCCAGAGTTTTGATAGGCAGACCTTCACGACAGAAATTCTCGCGCTCGGTCTCAAAATGGCGCATCAAGGCAAGTTCTATCATACCCTCTTGATAAGACACACCATACTGATCAGGGAAAAACTCTTCGCCAATCTGCTTCTCCTGACCATTGCTCAGGCTGACACCATTTTTGCTGATAGCCTCTACAACAACGCCATCCAAATCATTATCAATGGAGCCAAGGCTCTCACCCACATGAAGCGTGAAAGTCTTCCCCGCATTGTCAGCACTTGTCAATTTCATGTTGGCGCTATCACCCTTCACGGTAGAAAGCACCTTCACTTTTTTTTCAGCCTTCTTTCCTCCTGGCAATTCAAGATGCTCTTTGGCAACGCCCTTGATGAGTCCCAGATTGAAAGAATCTGCGGCATTAAGGTCATAAATCAGTTCCTGATAATCCTTCACAGAATGTTTGTTCTTGCCTTTACCGACCGTAAGCTCTGGAAAGGTAGCACCATAGCGCAACACCAGCTGAGGTCGGAAATTCTCAATAAGAGCGGCATACGACTTGCTGCCACGCTCCATACGATGTGGCTCGTCGATAATCAGCACAGGCTTGGTGTCAGCAATAGCATCAACAGGTCGATGAAATTCACCCAGCATCTGGTCATAGTCCTCACGGGTCAGCAACTTACCGTTAGTAATGAGCTGCGTATTAAGCAACAGCACATAAATCTTATGCTTTGCATGATGAGTGCCGTAAAAGAAATGTCCCACTGCAGAAGGCATATTCAGACGTCCCTTTTTCTGTTGCTTCTGAGGTTCAAGCAAGCACAACTCTATCTCTGCATTGTAGTTGCACACCATCTCAAAGTGGCGTTTCACCTCTTGCTCCTTTAGGAAAGATGCAGTGCCAGCCTTGATAGGCAAGGTGGGAACGGCTATGATGAACTTGTTGAATCCGCAACGCTTGTGCAGTTCAAACATGGTTCGGGTATAGACGTATGTCTTGCCGGTACCCGTCTCCATCTTGATGTCGAGAAGACGATGGTAAGGCAAGTTTTTAATCTTGTCCGACAGCATATAGTGCGTCACTCTTTGCTTGGTGGCTTTATCCAATATATTGCCTTTCTTACGCACCAAGCGTAGAGCCTCACCATCGAGCTGTCGCTTCAATAGTGGGTTCTGGTGGCTCTGCTTAGCTGGTTCCTGTATAGAAGCCTCTACCACAGTAGCAACACCGTCAACAGGCATAATTTGGTGTGCGAGGTTATTTTCGAGTTTTAATTCCATGCAATTACTTTTTCCAGTGATTGTAACGCTCCTTTATTTCATGAGGAACTTCATTGAAATCCTCAAGATCATACCCATGATACTCCCAATTTCCACTATGCATAAATTTTACATAGTTCTCATTCCGAGAATCCCATGTATAGATAGGAGTTGGAGGCAAAGTTGGAGAACCAGAATCTCCAAAGGCTTTGTCCAGAAGTTCTATCGCATAACTTTCATCATTTGGGTTCCACGCCTTGAATGTGGATGCAATCTTTCCCCCACCTATATACCTCGTTTGCTGAGAAATATGCTTTGCTTGTTGTAATATAGGATGGTTATGAGCAAAAAATTGCTCGAGACTTATACCATTGGATGTAATGATTAGATTCACATTCTTTGATGAACTTCCGTCTGTTATGGTCAAATCCTTTTCTGTAGTGCCATTGGGTCGGGCAATAGCCATCTCATATATTTTATGGGGAGGTTCAGCCAATTGCAACATTGAATAAGTTACATTTTTCGTTTCATCCTCTTCGTTGAGGTTAAGTCCTTCTGAAATGTTTGGTGAGAAAGTAATTTGCACACCTACTGGTCTCTCATGATAAGAAACCTTTTGAACATTTCCCAATAAATAACAGATGAGCCATGAATTTTGATGGTTAGAGCTGATTATATTATAAATATGATCAGCAAATAGCACTTTCAGGTCTATTCTGTTCTTTGCGAAATCAAGTGAATCTATAAGCATTGAAGAATCACTTTCCCAGGCTTTGATATCAATTGCTACTTGCCAGTCCATACTATCTATTTTCCATTTGCAGATGAATTATATCTATAAAATCATTCTCTTGGCTGTCCATGAATCCTGCAGGCAATGGTTCTGAGAACATTCCTTTTTCTGTCAATGCACACGAAAGGTATTCACTATGTCCTTCTTGATTGCTGACAAAACAAACATTGACATCTCCTGTTTGGATAAACTCATGCTTTACCAATAACAGACGCATACGGGTCACAATATGGTCGCTATGAGTTTCAATGATTACTTTTCTCCCATGCGCAATCAAGTCCACAAAAAAATTGACAAGCTCTGCCTGGACACATGGGTGCATGTGTGCATCAGGATCTTCCACTATCAAAACTCCATTCTTTGGAGTCAGCAAACCTTGTGTAATGATAGGCAAAATCTGGCTTAATCCAAATCCCGTTTGATCCAAGTCGACTTTCACCTTAGATTCATTACGAACTATAATACGATAACGCTTATTTGAATCGCGTTCTACACTGAGTTCCTGAGCTAAATGCATTCGTTCAACAATCCAATATGTAAGAAGTGATATCAACTTCTTGTCATACCCTTCAACAATTTCATTTTTATGTTCATTGATTAGAAATCTTGAATACTCGCCATCAATGCCCACATTATCGTAGGACAATCTTGAATATGTTCTTGCCAAAACTGGCTTTACTCTTTGTGGACCAATATAGCTGATTTTCTTAAAAAACTTATCAAGAGTATCACTTATATCTTTTATAATCGTTAAAGATATGAATTCATCTTTTCGTTCACCATAGAATGGCAAAAAACCATATTTGTAAGAAAGTGTATAACCTGTGCTGATATTCTTTTCTTTTACTCCATTATTGTTTACCATTGTAGCTTTTGAAAAAGTCACGCTATGGGTATCTCTTGTAGATGGACTATACACGCGAAAACTCTCCTTACAACATTCATCGCCATACCATAAATCTAATTGGAGACTATCTAATTTAAACGATTTATTGATTGAGAAATCCAATGTAATGTCTAACTTATTGAGCAATTCTCCATTAGGAATATACAGACTGTAAGAATCGAGATTCTCTATTTCGCCTTTTTCCAGACTAATTACATAATGAAGTTTCTTGTTTTTATCTTTATTATGAATCAAGTCTAAAGGTTCATTGGCATTAATATAATCTCCCGTAAAATTGAGTATATCAATAGAATTTGACTCAAATGTCTGTTTGAGTAACAGCAATGCCTGAATAAGTGATGATTTACCACTACTATTAATACCAGCAAGCAATGTAAACTTTCGAAAATCGAAATTTTCCACACGGCTAATTGATTTAAAACCAGATACTGTTAATTTCATAATTTTATTCTCTATTTAATATCTCACATCTATGTTCACAGTTAATGTCTTGTTGCCATCCTTCAGCGTGCGGAGGTTCTTCTGCAGTTCCTCACGATGGGTGAAGCCGAAACTGTAGCCGAAGATTACTATGTTGTGAGGAGAGAACGGCTCTCCATTATACTTATCCATCAAGGCTGCGATGCTACTTTCGTCGAAGTCGTGGTCTGGATTTATCATATAGAGGTGATCGTCCTTCCAGTAAGACTTGTAATTACCGAGCATCACTTCCTCTGCATCCTCGGTCAAACCATAGCCGTCAGCGACGAGCCATGTGCGAAGCACGGTTTCCATACCGAAGTCATCTACATTCAAGGTCGTGATATTATTGGACACAGGGTCAAACTGTTCCATCAGCAGCAATGCGTCCTTCTTTGGTTCTTCCAAAGTATAATGCTTGAAGCCAAGGTCACCAGCAAAGAGGGAATTTTCATCATGAATCTTCTTAGCGGCTCGCTTGATGCGCTCCATGCCGACTTCGTCGATGGTTTTGTAGCCTGCTTTGGCAGCTTCGCTGTCTGGCTTGCACTCTTCTTGTAACTGAACAAGTATGAATTTGCGATTGCCGCCATCCTCCGAGTTCTTTTGCATAACCGCATGAGCTGTTGTTGAGCTACCACCGAAGAAATCTACTATAACAGAATCTTTCTCACAAGAAATTTGGACAACACGAAGTAACAGATCAACAGGTTTTGGAAAGTCAAAGACTTTTTTCCCATCAAACAAGTCTCTAACCTCTCGTGCAGCCTTCTTATTTCCTTCCAAGTCAGCCCAAAGTGGTGAAGGGCGTTTTGTTCGTCCATCCAAATAATATTTGACGTATGGCCACCATATTTCATCATTTTCTCGTTTTGTTTTCTTCCAAAGAATCATATGCTCATTGACAAGATTATCATAAGTTTTGCGCTCAACTCGCCAACGACTTTCATATCCAGCAGCTGCTATTGGATATAAAATTTCTCCATCTGGATTTTCTATCCCGTAATACATATTCGGACGGTCTTCACGTTTATCATTGGAGCCTGTCTTACGCAATTGGTCATAAGCATAAAATCCAACATCATCTTGGTTTTGAAATCTTAATTTATCCTTCTCTGTGAGTTCTAGACCATTCAATTCCATCCCCTCATTTTTAGAATAAGCAAGAATATAATCAAAGGAACTACCAAGGCCACCACTGTCTTGTCCTGTTGTTTGTCCTGTAGAACGTACGATATTTCCAATAAAGCACTCCTCACCAAACACCTCATCGCACAGCCTCTTCAGATTCGCCTGCTCATTATCATCAATAGAAATAAAAATCACTCCATCGTCAGTCAGCAGGTCACGGGCAAACGACAAACGAGGCAACATGAAGGTGAGCCATGCCGCATGGCTGGCACTTCCACGACGAGTCATGGAGAGAATGCGCTCAGCACGCTCAGGACTGACGTCCAAGCGTTTGGCAAGTTCCTCGGCAGTAAAATTGAACTTATCATTATACACAAAGCCATCAGAACCGGTGTTGTATGGTGGATCGATATAAATCACCTTCACCTTGCCGCTATATGACTTCACAAGATGTTGCAGAGCATCCAGATTGTCGCCGCTGATATAGACATTCTGACTATCCTTGTTCTCAGGCTTGGCATTATGCTCCTCGTCAGGACGGATGAGCGTGGTGGTGTCCATGTTGGTAAGCATACGGGCATAGTTCTTGCCCAGCCAGTTGAAACCGCTGGTTTCGTCAGTAATGGTGGTTCCTCCAGGCAATGCAGCCTTGAAAGCCTCTATGTCAAATTCGCCGTCAGCATGAAAGCACTGGGGAAAGTACTTTTTCAGCGCATCCATTTCTTTCTGTCCCGCCACTGCATCAGCGTTGTGATTCATTATATCTTTGATCATATTCAAGTCTTCTTATCGTTAATCGTTCACTGCCTCCAGACGCACCAGGTCGTTCACTTCCACATTCAGGAGCTTGGCAATCATCAGCAAGGTCTCTAATGAGGGCTGGCTGGCATTGGTACACAACTTGCTGACCGTTGCAGGGTCCTTGTCCAGCTGATCCGCCAACCATTTGTTGGTCTTGTCCTTGTCAGCCAATGCGGCTTTGATTCTGTTCAACTTTCTGTCCATCATGACTCATCTTTAATAAATAATGCAAATATAGTCAATTCTTTTGAGAAACGTGAACAATTCGCAATAAAAATGAGGTTGAGGGGTTTATACTGATAATCAACTAATAATACATTTTACATTTAAAAAGTCCTTTTATTCATCACATAGCTCCTTGATATGCTTCTTAGGTGTAACACCCAGTTTCTTCAGACTCTCTACCCTTCTCATGACATTACCAGCACCATCGTAAAGTTGCTTTTTAGCCTTGTCAAAGGTTCCAGACAGACGGGTTATCAAGTCGCCCACACCCATAAAGGTGTCCTCAAAACCTGCCACCTTATCATACAAGTCTGCTGCAGTCTTCACTATTTTCTCTACATTCTTGTTTTGACGGTCATACTGCCACAGGTTGTATGCCAACTGAAGAGCCATCAGAAGATTGCTGGGCGAAATGATGATAATTTTCTTTTGATAAGCATAACGGCTAAGCTCAGGTTGCTGCTTCATGGCTGCAATATAGCTGGTTTCGTTGGGAATAAACATCAGAACAAAGCCAATGGCATCATCCACCAGCTTGGAATAGTCTTTTTCTGCCAGTTCGTCGATATGTCTGCGCACACTTGCCGCATGCAGTTTCATCAGCCGTTCGCGCTCGCCATCATCTTCTGCCGCTATGGCATCAGAATAGGCAGTAAGCGAAACCTTCGAGTCGATGACTACACTTCTGCCTTCTGGGAATCTTACGATGACATCAGGGCGGAAGTTCTTGCCCTCTTCATCCTTAGTGTTCTCCTGGATAAAGAACTCCTCGTCCTTTCGCAATCCACTGTTCTCGAGAATGGTTTCAAGCACCATCTCACCCCAGTCGCCCTGCATCTTACAATCTCCCTTCAGGGCACGAGTTAGATTAGCTGCATCCGAACCTATCTTCGAAGTCTGCTCCTTCAACAAAGAAACTGCTTGCTGCTGCTCCTGCTGAAAGAGTTTCATCGTTGCCTCAAAGGTATTCTGCAGTTCTTTCTTGTTCACTTCGTTCTGAGTCTTGCTTTCCTCAACCGACTTTTTGAAGTCTGCAAACTGTTCCTTGATAGGCTTCAATAGTTCATCCATCTGCAGACGGTTATTCTCCTGCAAAGCCGATTGCTTGGCAGCCAGTTGTTCTGCAGCCACTTTCTGATGTTCTGCATTCATGCGCTGCATGTCTTGCTTAAGCGTTTCCATCTTCTGCGCCCATTGCTGATCGCTCTCAGCACGCAACTTGGCTGCATACTGACGTTCGCTCTCCATCTGTCCCTTCAGCGACTGCATCTCCGAAGCATGTGCTTCCCTCAATGCCTGCATCTCTTCGGCATGATGGGCTCTCTCATTCTTCAGGATAACATCATAATGTTCCTTCAGATTTTCTTTCTCCTTCTCTGCCTGCTTACATAATACTTCTTTTTCCTTCTCTGCCTGCTGGCGCACCTGGTCGGTCAGGCTCTTAACCTGTTCCATCTCTGCCGCCAACACTTGAGCCTTTGCCACAAGCTGTGTTTTCTCCTCGCTTGCAGTTTTCGCAGCCATCAGCTTGCCAAGAAAGAAGCCTACGATGATGCCGATAATAATGGCTATGATAATTTCCATTGTTTTGTTTATTTCTTGCGTTTACTCGATTCAACATATAAGGACTCTCATCCCTACAATTACCAAACGCAAAGGTACACTTTTTCTGACGAATATCCAAGCCCCCATCCTTTTTTTAACCAAGAAATGCCATAGCAACCGTTTTAAAGTCAAATGCACGACTGTTTCACAACAGCCGTGCATTCTATAAGTTTTCACATACAAATGCTAACTAAAAATTAAACAAATTACTTTTTTGCAATAAATTTCCTTCCTTGATGTATCAGGATGCCACTGTCAGAAGAACGGTCTACAGCCATCCCATTCAGATTATAATAATGCGTATCATTACTAAATCTTGAATCAGCATGCGCCAGACTGATACTTGAAGATATCTCCTCCTCAGAGAAACTACCCTTCACATACACTAAATAACCCTTGGCAGGAATCATCTTGCAGAAACTTCCATTGAAAGTCTCACTATGACGGCTCACACCTTTCTCTATTGTTTCACTATCCAACCAGAGGCTATATTCGCCTTGAATGTCAGAGAGTGTAACTTTCTTGGCAGTAGCAGCCGTATTGAGTACTACCAGTACCTCGCTGTTGCCAGCCACTCGCTTGTAAGCAAGAACCTGATTGTCATTGGTGGTGAGGAAACTGACATCTGCATTTTCCGCAGGTACTGATGAGTCGAATAACGCCTGTTGGGTATGCTTGATGGCAGAGAGGGTGCGAATGGTGTTATACATTTTGTAATCCACAGCCGACCAATCGATTTTAGTATCTGTAAAATAGCTTAAAGCCTGGTCTCCACCTATCTCCTGACCATTGTAAACAAGCGGCATACCCCATATAGTAGATACATAAACTGTCAACAGATAACGGTTGTTGCCATACTTCGCCGACAGAGTCTTGGCCTTCTCATTCCAGTTTTGATCGTGATTGGTAAGATAAACCATACGCGACACATTCATCGTCTTAGAATCTTTTATCAAGTTCTGAGCGTAAATCTTAAGCGGATTAGCGTAGGTGTTGGTAGTACCATAGCCTGCCAGTTTAGTTTGAAATCCCCAAGCATAGTCGTAGTCGAATCCCACGGTCTTGAGCCTTTCGTTGTTCTTATCTGTAAAATCGGATTCGCCAAGCATCACGATTTCCTTACCAGCTTTGTAACTCTTTAGCATAGGAATAGTGCTCGTCCAATAACTCGCTGGAATTTCAGGACTGCTGATATAGTCGCAACGATAACCATCGATATCTACCTGATCAATCCAGAACTTCAGGCACTCGTTCATTGCCTCAACAAGCCCTGAATTAGAGTAATCGAGTTGAAAGACATCGCCGTAATTGTTAGGATGAATCATAGCTCCATTAGTCTTCTTGTAATACTCTGGATGAGTTGTCACCCATGTGGCATTCGTGGCTGTATGATTAGGCACCCAGTCGAGCCATACCTTCATACCCAGACGATGGGCAGCCGCAACAAAGTTTCTAAAATCGTCAATAGTTCCATAAGAAGGATTCACCTGCTTGAAATCAACAGCAGCATACGGACTGTTCAGTCCACCATCACGCGGATAAACAGGCATGAGCCAAATGATGTCAATGCCTACCATTTTGAGTTGGCTGAGCTTTTGCTGAGCAGCCACAAATGTTCCTTCGGCCGAGAATGAACCAATATTCATCTCATAAATCACTTGATGCCCAGAGCCATAAGTCTTGGCATTGATAACCGACACATAATCTGTGCCAGCGGCTGTCGCTCCTAAGACATTGGTCACGCCGCTGGCCTTCACCATGTTGCTGCCCCCAAAGAGGAGCAGCAACACAGCTACAATAAGGAGCCATTTTGTCATTAGCTCTTTCATATACACAAAACTTAACCTATTAATCAATTATTTGAAAGGAATACCTGCAGGATGTTTCTTCGCCTCACTTTCATAAGGATCGATGACCTCTATACCGCTATCGGTAATGCGGACATAAAGGTTCTCGCTGATAGTGAAGGCGTAGTCAGCCAGTTGCTTGCCTCCACCATTATTGTTGAAGATAAGATTCTCTGCCAATCCAGAGTTACCTTCTCCGAAATCAAAGTAGGTATAGGTCACGCCATTGATAACCTGTGTGCCTGTAGGCTGCATGCCTGGCCATCCACCATTCAGGTCGCTTACATCGCCCCACATATACAGAGCAAGTGCATCCCAAGTGGTCTGATTGTCTACAAACACTGCAAAACCATCATGCTTAGGCTCATTGGTAATCTCCTCTACGCCTGTATCGGTAATACGCAAATACAAATCGCGAGTAAAGGTGAAATTGAAGTCAGCCAACTGCAAGCCTCCACCATTATTGTTGAAGAATAGTTAGTTACTTTCTACATTTTCTCTATGCGGATAGCAGCACCGCCACTCCTGGCAAGCTTCAAATGCAAAGTATCGTCGGTCTTCACCTCTATCTGGCGTATCTGCATCGGATAAGGATTCGACTCATAGTCAGCATCTGCACCATCTTCATAGATGACGGCTCGATATACCTTTCCCTTGTCCAAGAAATCGAGCTTTACATCGAGAGTGCGACTGTCGGCATTAGTGATAGATCCAATGAACCAACGATTACCTCCACGCTCCTTACGACAAACGGTGATATACTGACCGATCTCGCCATTGGGAATAATCGTTTTGCTCCATGTGGTAGGACAACTTTCTATAAAGGTCAGGGCAGGCTGACCCTCGTAGTTCTCTATGGCATCGGCAGCCATCTGAAGTGGACTATAGAGCACCACAAATTCTGCCAACTGCTTGGCCAAAGTGGAATGTGGACGAGTCCCCTTCACCACTTCGTTGAAATTGAATATGGCTGGTGTGAAGTCGATAGGACCTGCCAAACAACGAGTGAATGGTATCGTTACCGTATGTTCTGGCAAATTACCACCTTTCACGTCCCAAGCATTATACTCCTGTCCACGCACTCCTTCTTGTGTCATTAAGTTGGGATAGGTTCTGCAAATACCCGTAGGCATAGCTGGCTCATGATTATCTATCATGATCTGATGCTTGGCTGCACATTCTATTACCTTGCGATAATGACGTATGCCATATTGAGAACTGGGCTTCTCTACTCCGTCCATCAACCTGCCTACATAACCAGTCTTTACGGCATTGACACCCATACTGTGATACCAGGCGAAGGCTTGTTCCATCTCTTTTTCTATCAACTTGCCTTGTCCCCATGACTCCATATGTCCTATCCATCTCACACCCTTCTGCTGGGCATAACGGTTTACTTCTTCTATGTCAAAGTCTGGGTAAGCTTTCAGATAGGTTACCTTCTCGCCTTTTCCCCAACCTGGGTTCCATCCTTCAGAGAGAACACCAGAGAATCCATGTTTGGCGGCAAAATCTATATACCGCTTCACATTCTCTGTGGTGGCGCCATGATGTGGACCCATCTCCCAGGTATTCTTTTTCTGATGGATACTCCACCATATTCCGATATATCGTCCAGGCTCTATCCAGGAGGTATCTTCTATTTTACAAGGTTCGTTCAGGTTAAGCATCACGCGATTGGTAATCAATCCCGCTGCTGTGGGAGAGAAGATAATAGTGCGCCAAGGCGACTGTAGACGATTCTCGCCATACACCTTCATACCATCACTCCATGGGGTAAGAGCTGCAACCAAATGATTTCCTCTTGGAGTGAGATTCAATGTGGCATAATCCTCAAGGGCGGCTTCATGTATAGCCATATATAAACGAGGAGAATACTCTATTGTAAGTGGCGTGCAGACGGTATCCTTCTGACTTATCAGCGATTTCTCATACTTACCTTCATAATATTCTATATGATTGAGCGAAATAGACCATGCAGGAGCATCGTGAGAAAGATTAAACTGGGTTTGCTCTTCGCTGATGGCTATTTTATGAAGTCCAGACTGCTGAGGAATAACATAACGGAATCCTATACCATCGTTGAAAACTCTAAAAACGATATTCAACTTTCGTTTCAGTCCACGGGTTTGCTGAAGCATGATGGTGGTTTCGTTATAGTGACTGCGAACAGAGTCTTCCTCACCATACAGTTCGTGCCACTTCGCATCATGCGAGTTTCTTTTTACACCCACTACCTTAAAATCTTGGTCCAAAGCACCATCGGCCAAGACATACCCCATTCGAGAAAGCGACAACACGTCCTCTTTCTGCCAAGACACCTTATAATAAGGTATACCTTTGTTAATCTGGAAAGTAACAGCCAAACCGCCATCAGGCGATTGGGTCAAAATCTTTGCGGCATGAGTAAATCCGCAAAGCATCATAGTTAATAATAAGAGAATATAACGATGTATCATTGCTTAAATTGATTAGATTTGCATTCCGAGGCAAAGATAGGAACTTTTACCTTTACCATCAATAGTTGCAAACAAAAATCTAAAAAAGCAAAAACGTTATATCCCTAACATTCAGTTAGTTAAAAAATATATCTCTATACAAATATCTAAATTTCAACAAATCATTTTCTGTGTTTTTCACTTCAAGAAATGACTTACGCACCTATCTCCATCACTCTTTTCTCAAAATCATTCTTATATATAGAACGACTCTTCAACTTGCTCCGATACGTATAGATAGTCGTAATGCTTGACTGAAGAATGCTGGCTATCTTTTGATTGTCTTGAATACCCAAACGAATGATAGCCAAGATTCGCAACTCCGTATTCAAAGACCTTCTATCTGCAGGATACTGATACTCGGGCAGCAACATCACATTCACCTTCTCCACAAAGTCGGGGTAAATATTCAGAAAGGCTTCATCGAAATTGGTATTAAAGAGTTTATTATTCTCTGAAACAAAGTCACTACTCTTCAACAAAACGAAGAGTTCCTCCAACTTATGCTCACGCGCCAGTCGGTTGGCAAGCTTACGCTGTTCTTCACCTCTCACGATAACCACAGAAACAAGTTCCATGAAACGACCAATATACTGTTCTTTGATGGCTCCATGTTGCTTCAGCAAAACATTGGTTTTCTCCAGCTGCCCCAAATAATTATTGAGTTTTTCATTGGCAAGTTCTACCTTTTCTTTCTCGTCGCGATAACGACAGAGGTAACGGCGCATGAATATCAAAGCCACAACCAAGAGAATTGCCACGCTGGTGATGACAACAATAGAAAAAAGAAGAAACCTGCGATAATAATTATTAGTTTGATAATATTTCTCGATAATTTTTGGAACAAATTGTGCCACCTGCGCATTGCGGAGTCGAGTGCCATAGAAGTTGGCATCCTGTACCGAAGCATTCAGATACTTATAGGCTCTGTCGAAATCTCCTTCATCAAAAAGGACAGAAGCCAACTCACGAATCGAGGTATTCTCACGAATACAGCATTTCACATCACTGATAGCACTCAACAGAAGGCACTTCTTACGCATCTGCCGATCGCCCACCTTAGAATAAAAAAACGCCATTGTACTGTATATGATACTATAGGCACGCCCATCAAGATCGGGATGTTTTTCTACGTATTTCTGCAATACCGTCAGTGCCTTTCGGTCTTCTCCGTTCCATGCCAGAAGGTCAGCTTGATTGCATGCAGCGGAGAAGGAGTTCTTATCAAGGATAGACTCACAAAGTTTTTTACGATAGAACAATATCTTACTCAAGTTGTCCGAATAGAAATCTGTTCCCACCGAAAACTCTGTACTGAACAACACCAAATCGCTGTAGGTTTGATAATAATCCTGCAAGTCCTGTCCACTCAATTTACGAACGTCGATGCTGTCTATCAGCACGTAGGCATGATCAAAAAGTCCAGCCACAGAAAGTATATGTACCAAATTGAAGGTACTCTCGGTATACAGTTTTTTATTGTTCAACTGCTTGGCTATGATAAAATTCCGATTCACATACTTGTATGCAGAATCGTACTTGAAAGCCAGGTATTCATCATAGAGTCTATTGTTGATGGCATATTCCTGCTCCAAAGTGATAGAAGGTGCAGATAATCCCTCCTTGATGATCTTTATCTTGCGCTCTTTCTCTTGGGTCAGTTCTTGCTGCTGTGCAAGCAGTTGATCAAGTTCCTCAAAAAGAACTTTCTCATCGAGTTCCTTGCATAAAGAAACCTGACAAGCACAAAACAGACAAACCAACAAACAATAGACTCTATTCATGACAACAGATTATTATTTTTACTTTTTACTAAAAGTCCCACTTCACACCTAAGCAGGGACGGCATTTGAAGCCACCTGTTGAGCCAAAGTTGTTGCTCAACTCTACCTCGCCTCCTACACTGAGGTTCTCGCAACCGAAGTGCTGACCTACATTGTACCAGAGCTGTGGCTCGGTGATGAAGACTGTGTGCTTGGTTGTAGCAGAACCATCCTCCTGATAGTCGACAGCATGAGTCTCCCACCAGAAATCGGCAAAGCCGTCGAACTTCAAACCCTTTACACCAAAGATGTCGTTACAGGTCCAGACAGCAGTAAACTGCAAGGGTACATTCTGATCTGTCTGACGGATGGTCTTGTATAGAGCATCCAGAGTCAAAGTGTTCTTGTAATTCTTGTCGTGCACGAGGTATTCCACACCGAAGAGCCATGCATTGTTGATGGGATAATTCTTGGTGATACCACCATTGTACTCCACATGAAGGCTCCAGTTCTTGAACTGAGTTTTCTGCCAGAAGTTGAGTGCACGTGAAATCTCTGTATAGGTTCCTCCCTGGGCAATATTCTTCTCGCCCACTACCATTTTGTCGTAGTTGAAGTCGTGGTCAACAAAGAAATAGGTACTACCCCACTTGTCCTGCTTGAACATTTCGAGGGTAAGGGTGACAAACTTACGGTCGGAACCGAAATCATACAAAATCTGAGCGTTGGTCTGTGCCTTTGCCACTGAGCTGCAAGCCCAAAGAATCAGCAAAGCCATAACTAATCGCAAATGTCGGAGTTGGTTTAAAATCATTGTTTCTTATTATAGTTTTAAATATGTACAAGAAAGCCTCCTGCTCTCTAATCGTTTGCAAAGTTAATAAAAACTATAATAAGAAACAAACAATCTTAAATAAATATTAAACTCAACTTTCGCAAATGGGGAAGTTAAAGAAGTTAGAGAAGTTAAAGCCATATGCTTTACAGCTAAATCTTCAACTAAAAAGACTGTTGGCTATAACTTCTAACACCCGAAGAGAGTGATAACTTCTTTAACTTCTATAACTTCTGAACTTGGAATGTTCAATTTATCAGAATTCAAGTATCATTGCCTGACGAGGACGAAGCTTTACGTTCTTGTTGAAAAGAACAGTGCAGCCATTCGTCACATCAGTAGCCTTTTCATGCGAACCGATAATCTCTGCATAGCGGGTCACATCCAGCTCATTGGCTTCCTTCTTGCCATTGATGATGGTCATGACAGTTTTACCCTGATACTGGCGTGCGATGACATACACACCCTTATAAGGACAGAACTGAGTCTGCTTGCCTTTGGTAACCACCTTGTTACCCTGGCGCCAATGCAGCAAGTTGCTGAGCCACTGGAACATCTGGTTCTCTGCCTGTGTTCTTCCTTCTTCGGTGAAGGCATTATGCTTGTCGCCAGCCCATCCACCAGGGAAGTCTTTACGCACGTTGCCGTCGGTTACACTCTTGGTGCCATTCATCAACACTTCTGTACCATAATAGAGCTGCGGTGTACGGTTGATGGTAAGCAAGAGCGCCAAAGCCTGCTTCAATGCCACGGTATCCTTGCCCTCGCCGAGGAATCTGTCGGTATCGTGATTTTCAATGAATGCCATCACGCTCTTTGGGTTAGGATAGAGATAATCGTAGCAGAACACATTATAGAGACGGTTCATTCCGTTCCACCAGTCATCGGTTTCCTCGTTCTTGGCACTGTTGATACGGTCGAAGAAGGCAAAGTCCATCACTGTTTTCAGATAGCTGTTCTTCTCTGAGAGCTTGCTGTCTTTCTGCCATGCAGCAGTATAGGCTGGCTCAGTAACCCATGTCTCGCCTACGGTATTGAAGTTAGGATATTCGTTGTTGAGCGTCTTCATCCACAAAGCCATCGCATCACGATCGGCATAAGGATAAGTGTCCATACGGATGCCATCAATTCCCACGGTCTCTATCCACCATTCGCTGTTCTGGATAAGGTACTTGATGACATGAGGGTTGCGCTGATTGAGGTCGGGCATAGAAGGTACAAACCATCCGTCTACCGTCTCTTCCATATCCACCTTGCTGGCGTATGGGTCGAGGACAGGAGTCAACTTATAACTGGTCTGTCGATACATATCGTTCACTGTTCTTGCTCCGTCCACAGTACCAATCTTCTTCACATGCTCAGGAGTCTGATACTCAGGAAGAAGCCATTCTGGACAGTTGAACCAGTCTTTTGAAGGCATGTCGGCAATCCAGGGATGCTCGAAACCACAGTGATTGAAAATCATATCCATCACAATCTTCAAGCCTTTCTGATGTGCCTCGTCAATGAGTCGCTTGTACTCAGCATTGGTTCCGAAACGAGGGTCAACCTTGTAATAATTGGTTGTGGCATAACCATGATAGCTACTGCTCTTGCCGTCGCCAGGACTGTCATTCTCTAAAACGGGAGTAAACCAAAGTGCCGTGACACCCAACTGGGTGAAGTAATCCAAGTGCTGACGGATTCCTTCCAGGTCTCCACCATGACGCAGACTTGGAGCATGACGGTCGCAATTCTTGTCGCGCATCGTCTTGAGAACATCATTCTTAGGATTTCCATTGGCAAAGCGATCCGGCATCAACATATAGAGCACGTCTTCGTTGGTGAAGCCCATGCGCTTTTCGCCAGCCATCTCTCGGTCTTTCAACTGATACTTCACCTTCTTGCTCTGCTTTCCCTGCTTAAAATTGAGAACCATCTCGCCTGCCTTGGCATCCTTCAGATTAAGATAAACCAAAAGATAATTGGGTGATTCGAGACGGGCAACGCTATCGATTTTCACGCCAGGATAATTGACTGTCACCTCAGCATTCTTGATGTCCTTACCATACACCATCAACTGCAACGAAGCGTCTTTCATACCTACAAACCAGTCGGTAGGTTCTATGCGGCTCACGTTGACTGCCGCCGTCATACTCATTACGCTACTCATAAGCAACATGAATGAAACAAATTTCTTCTTCATTATAGATCTATGTTTAAGTTATTTATTGACTTTCAAAACTTATTTCTGATACAGTATCAATGCCGACTGGCCATCTATGATGGTTTCGTTACCCACCAATGGCATCCCGATTCCGTCTTCATTGATAACCCCATTGCAGCAAGCCACATGATACTCGCCCTGAGGTATCGCTACGGTGCGGGCTTCCTTGTTGGCATTGAAGATGACAATAATGTTCTTCCAGCTGTCTATGCCTTCCAGGTTCTTGAGTCTGAAGGCAAGCAGGCAACCATTCTTCTCCACCTGAGCGCCATCTTTCTTCTGCTCTGCAACAGGGGCTGTTGGCAAGAACTCCAAATGTTCTCTCACAGCCTCAGCCTTGGCAAGACGGAAAGCCGGATGATTCTTTCGAAGCTGAATCAGGTTGCGATAATATTCAAACACCTGTGGATATTTCTTCAGATTCTCCCAGTTAAACTCATTGATACTGTCGGGCGAGCAATAACTGTTGTGCACACCCTTCTTGTCACGCAACATCTCCTCTCCTGCCAAGAAGAAAGGCACACCCTGCGATGTGAACACAGCAGTCTGAGCCAACAAGTCGAGGCGAATCAACTCTGCTATACGTTCGCTCTCCGTTCTGGAAGCATCTTTGATGCCAGGCACAGTTGCCTTCAGTCGGTCAACAAGACACATATCGTCGTGACAGCTCACATAGCTGATCTGCTGGGTAGGCTCTGCTGTCCAAGGCTTCTTGTCATAGTTGACCAAATTCATATCTACCTGCGGATGGGCAATGCCTCCCACTATACCAAACTTCAGACTCTCTTCCTCGCCGGGAATGCCAGCCAGGAAAGCGCCTTTGGTATTGTCAGAGAAAGGACCACGAAGGGCATCTCGCATATCATCGCTGAAGGCTCCGATACCATTGAGTTTGAAGGTGTTGGCCTTCATCGCTAACTGGTCGTTTGGATAAGCACAGCTGCCTGCACTCCATCCTTCACCATAGATATAAATGCTTGGATCAATGCGGTTTACCATCTCACGGATAGCCAGCATAGTCTCTATGTCGTGAACACCCATCAGGTCGAAGCGGAAACCATCAATATGGAATTCATCAATCCAGTACTTCACGCTCTCCAGCATAAACTGGCGCATCAAAGGCTTTTCTGATGCAGTCTCGTTGCCACAACCCGAACCATCGCTATACTTGCCTTCCTTGGTCTTGCGATAGTAATAATCGGGATAAGTACGCTGGAAGTTACTTCCGTTGATATCGAAGGTATGGTTATACACAGCATCGAAGATGACACGGATGCCCGCCTTGTGCAATGCCATCACCATCTCCTTGAACTCCTTGATGCGGGTTCCCGGAGCATAAGGATTGGTGCTATAGCTACCTTCTGGCACATTATAGTTCTTAGGGTCATAGCCCCAGTTGAACTGTGGTTTGTCCAGACGAGTCTCGTCGATAGAGGCAAAGTCGAACAATGGCTGGAAATGTATAGCATTGACACCCAACTTTTTCAGATATTCTATTGCCTTAGGTTCGGTGAGGGCGAGATATTTACCCTTATATTTCAAACCCGATGTAGGAGAAATGGAGAAATCACGTACATGGAGTTCGTAGATAACGAGGTCAGCTGGCGACTGTATGGCAGGGCGCACATCCTTATCCCATCCCACGGGGTCGGTATCATACAAATCAACGATAGCGCCACGGTTTCCGTTGACGCCTACAGCCTTGGCGAAGGTTCCCGGCGTTTCACCCTTACCGATATCAAAGGTATAGAACTTACCCTTCAAGTCGCCTTTCACGGTAGCCTCCCATCGCTCATCACCCATTTTTTTCATTTTCAGCGTCTTGTAAGCCTTACCTCCTTGTCCGTCCTTATAAAGACGGATGGTAACAGAAGACTTGCCAGCCGTTGGGGAATTGAGTACAAACATGGTTTTCTCCTTGGAATACATCATCTCATTGAATGTCTGCTGCGCCTTCAATGCTGTAGGTAAAATAGTAGCCGTCAATGCTGTAAATATTAGTTTTTCTATTCTCATATGGTTAAATAATTGTTAGTTGGCGAAAAAACTCCGCAGAATTTTATTCATTTTAAATGTATAAATATAGCAATTACACTCCATTTAGTAGCTATTTACCTCGTTTTCTGCATACACAATGTGATTTCTGTTGGTTTTATGCAGAAACAGGCAGAATTAAACACGCTCATTTTTCGCGTATTTAATTCCACCTTGGCGATTGGACGGAAATACAGAAGTTTCAGCCTTCTTATCTCCATCTATATAAGTCTTATTTGGCAAGCAATGAGATGGCAAAGCCACCACCACGTGCCTCTTTGATCTTCAAGACATCACCCTTCTTCACAGTCTTGTGAATAATCTGGTAGGATTTAGGGTTCTTCTCATAGTCGGCATTCTTGCCGTCCTGATAGATGGCGCAGGCATACTTCTTACCCTTGTCGAGGAAGTCGAGCTTCACTACCGATGTACGGGCTGCGTCAGTCTTGCCACCAACAAACCAGTTGTCGGTTCCTTTTGCCTTGCGGGCTACGGTGATATACTTGGCAGGTTCTGCCTCTATATACTTGGAGTCATCCCAGTCGCAAGCCACATCGCGGATAAACTGGAAGGCATCGTCGTACTTCTCATAGTGCTCAGGCAGGTCGGCTGCCATCTGCAAAGGACTGTACATCACAAGATAGAGTGAGAGCTGACCACAGAGAGTGGTGTGCACATAACTTGGGTTGTTGCTCCACTCCGACAGTTTGGTCTCGAAGATACCTGGAGTATAGTCCATAGGTCCTCCCTGCAGACGGGTGAATGGCAGCATCACGGTGTGATAGCTTACACTTCCACCAAAAGCCTCATACTCAGTACCTCTTGCGCTCTCGTTGCCTACCAGGTTTGGCCATGTACGGCAGATACCTGTAGGACGTGTAGCCTCGTGAGCATTCACCATGATGTGATGTTTGGCAGCCGTCTCAACGACACGCTGGTAGTGATTGTTCATCAACTGGCTGTAGTGATATTCGCCTCTTGGAATGATATCGCCCACATAACCGGTCTTCACGGCATCATAACCATACTTGTTCATCAGCTGGAAGGCATTCTCCAAGTGACGCTCATAGTTAAGAGCTGCGGCAGAAGTCTCATGATGCATCATCAGTTTCACGCCCTTGGAATGAGCATATTCGTTGAGCATCTTGATATCGAAATCAGGATAAGGAGTCACAAAGTCGAAGACATCAAGTTTCTGATGACCAAACCAGTCTTCCCAACCTTCGTTCCATCCTTCCACCAACACTTCCTGCAAACCATTCTTTGCTGCAAAGTCGATATAGAGCTTCACTTCTTCATTGGTAGCCCCGTGTGTTCCATTAGGCTTGCACTTGCTATAGTCGGTCACACCAAGGCGAACAGAAGGCAGGTCGTTGGTGTAGCTCCATGTTTTAGTGCCAACAATCATGTTCCACCACACACCGCAGTACTTAGTAGGATGAATCCATGAAGTATCCTCTATCTTGCAAGGCTCGTTGAGGTTGAGTGTCAGTTTGCAGGAAAGCATATCGCATGCATCATCACTCACCAGCACGGTACGCCATGGTGTGTTGAAAGGAGTTTGGATGAATCCCTTTCTGCCTACCGCATCAGGTGTCAACCATGACTCAAAGGTCAGTGTCTTTTCATCCAGATTGAGGTGCATCGTAGGATAATCCAGACAGGCAGCCTCATGGATATTGATATAAAGTCCGTCCTTGGTCTTCATCTGGAGAGAGGTCTGCACACCTGTGTCAGAGAAGACGGTGGTGGAAGAGTTGCTTTTGTATGATTCGCGGTTCTTGGCGATAACAGGACGGATGCCTGTCAGAGGAGTAATCTGATATTCATACTCTTGAGTGTCGTAGTCGCCTGGAATCCAATAGGCAGTATGGTCGCCTGTCATGGCAAACTGGGTGTGCTCTTCCTGAATGACGAAATAGTTGAGCGATTCCTGCTGTGGAAATTCATAGCGCAGACCCATACCATAATCATATACGCGGAAGCGAATGGTGATGTTACGGTTGGAAGAAGCCTGATTCAGATTTACCTCCATTTCGTTATAATTGTTGCGAATGGTAGCAGTCTCACCCCATACAGGCTTCCATGTCTCATCAAAAGAAGAGGTCTTGCTTCCTGTTTCGGTGAATCCGTCCATCAGATTGGTTTCCGTCATACCCTTGCTGGCATGCTTGTCCTTGGCAAGCTCCAGTCCGAGGTGTGAGGGTTTACATACAGTCTTGCCCTTATAACTCATCTCGTAGGTAGGCTGTCCATTACCAGTCAGAGAGAATGTTACCGATACATTGCCATTGGGCGATTTAACGGTCTGCGCTGCCGCCAAGAGAGGCAGCAGCAGACCAACTACTAAAACATTCAATTTCTTCATATTGTCCAGTGTTATTTTGTCTTTTTCAGTTGTTGCTTGCCTTGTTCTGCAGTTTGCCTTGTTCTGCTATTGTTTGTCAGTAAAAGTAAGTCTTTTGGTTAGACATTGCAAATATACAAAAAAGAAAAATACCCTCCTAAAATTTGGAGGGTATTTCTTTTTTGCATAACGTGCAAACGTTTGCATTAGTTTCTTCCTGACTGCGCAACAAGCTCTGTCACACTGTCCATAAATTCCTTGTTAGCCGCCAGGTCCTCTATGCTGAGGTGCATGCGATAGCGCCAGTAATGCTTAGGATTGGCAGGGATATTGATACGCTCGGCATTGGCATCGGGCAAACGAAGATGCTCGTTGATGGCAAGCCAGTCCTGAATGCTCAGAATACAGAGCATAGAGGGCGATGTGAGATGGCGCGAGATGATATCCTGCGCGAGCCATCCTGGCAGCGGATGAGGTGCTGGTCCTTGGCGATAGAGCATCGTATTATAATACTCTTGCGTGCGCTGAATGTCCTCGTCCCACCACTGGCGAAGCGTAGGCATATCGTGACTTGAAATGGTACAAACCGAACGATAAGGATTGCGGCTCAGATGCCCAAACTTCACACTTGGATCCTTAGGCATACTCTGCAACTCAAGTCCCAACATCTTCAATTCGTTCATCACCCATGGCACACAATCTGGCACCATACCAAGGTCTTCGGCACAAACCAACATACGAGTAGCCTGAACCAACTTAGGCAACTTCTTCATCGCCTCCTCGTACCAGAACTGGTTGTTGCGACGATAGAAGTAATCGTTATAAAGACGATTGAACGCAGCCTTGTCATTGTCATATAGTGATTCGAAGATAAAGTCGAACTGAGCAGAGATACGTGGGTGATACAATCCCGGATTACGATGGTCGCGAACAAAGAGTACATCGCTGATCAGAGCATAGAGTCCGTCGCGAAGCCATATTTCCTTCTCATCGGTCACTCCCTCAAAGAGAGCCTCCACCTTTATCTGGGTATCCACCTCTGCCTTCAACTGATAACGCTCATCATCCAAACGGTCCAGATACTTTTGCTTCACCTCGTCAGCACGCTCATGGAACATACGGTCGAGCACCCAGTCGGTGATAAATGGACGGGTGAATCTGTCCTGCTGGAAGTTAAGACCATACGAGCGAATCTCGTCAGCTGTCATGCCGAGTGCAGGAGCAAACTGTCCGAGCAGACCATGAACAGAGTCAATAGGAATCTCCCATATACGGAAGAAGCCCAGCACGTGGTCGATACGATAAGCATCAAAGAACTTCGACATATTCTGGAATCGACGTGTCCACCACTGACAGTCGTCTTTCAGCATCTCATACCAGTTGTAGGTAGGGAATCCCCAGTTCTGACCATTCACAGAGAAATCGTCAGGTGGAGCTCCTGCTTGTCCGTCGAGGTTGAAATACTTAGGCTCTGTCCATACATCACATCCAAAACGGTTTACACCGATAGGAATATCACCCTTCAGGATGACTCCCTTGGCCATGGCATGCTCGTGAGCAGCCTTCATCTGTGTGTTCAGCACAAACTGTACGAAGTAGAAGAACTCCACCTCCTTGTAGGCCTTTGTTCTTGGGTTGGCCAGTGCCTTGCGGTCTTTCTCGTCCCAAGCATTGTGGTCGGGCCACTTCGAGAAATCAGCAGTGCCATACTTGTCGCGCAGACAAGAATATTGTGCATAAGGCACCAGCCACTGTTCTGTTTCCTGAAAGAATGCCTGATATTCGGCACTCTTCATCATCTTTTCACCTTCCTGATTGAAGATTTGGTGCAGGTACGTTATCTTGAAATCATTTACCTTTTCATAATCTATCTGGGGCAGGGCATTGAGCTCTGCTCTTGTCTTCTCAGCCTCAGCACGAGCCTTGGCATCCTCAAGCTCGGGCAGAGCCTGCAGGTCGGCATACTGTGGATGAATGGCAAACACGCTGATACAGCTGTAGGGATAAGAGTCTGTCCAGGTGTGAGTGATGGTCGTATCGTTGATAGGCAACAACTGAAGCACCTTCTGTCCAGTCTTTGCCACCAGGTCGATCATACTCTTCAGGTCTCCAAAGTCGCCTATACCCGCACTCTTCTTGCTGCGAAGTGAGAAAACAGGAACCAATGTTCCGGCAAACTTACGGTTCCAGCGCTCCAAGAACGACTGGCTCAACTCGTAAGATACAACCGAACCGGCCTTCATCTCAGGGATTTCCACACTACGGTTGTAACCTGTTTCCCATGCTTCGGTGCTCTTCTTGTCGTTCAGTGCTACAAATTTAAACTCCAAGTAATTGACAGCCAAAGCCTCGGCATTGATATCCACCGTCCATTCATTGTACGCCTGTTCCACCATAGGCACAGCACGCTTTACGTCCCAGGCTCCTACAAGAGGATCAGAACCTATCAGTACCAGGCGCTCACCTTCTCTCAACTGTGGAGCACGGACTATCAGTCTGATGGTCTTGGCAAAGGTATTATCCTTCACCTCTGCAGGCTGCTGATGGTTGACACAGTCGGTGAAGGCGCTGCTGTAGAGGTAAGAATCCTCAGGAATGTCACGCCAGTGATCATAGATGGTATAATCATTGGCACGCTCGGCTGTCACATTCAGCTGATGCTTCACCACCTGCCATTCCTTCTTGATACAAACGCCATCACGTTCTACACTATAATAATAGGTAATGTTTTTAGTCTTGGGAGTCACATCCAGATCGCACGACCAGTGAAGCCCGTCTGTAGTTCCCAAGCTGTTATGAACCTCTTCGTTGTCCATGTTCAGGTTCAAGACGAGATTCTCGCCATAAACCGTTTTGTATTCTATATTAAAACGAAACACCATAAGGAATTATAAGATTGTTATTTATGGTACAAAATTAGTCATTTTTTACTACATACAATTAATTTCTTGCACAAAAGACCTCAAAATGTTGCGCAATCGGTTGCGCTTATTATGCTTTTTGCGTCACATGCTTTTCCTTGATGATGGAAACAGCCAAAGCTCCACATATCAGCAGCACACCTGCCACTATCATCATGTCACTCTGGTGAGAGCCTACCACCCACAATACGTGTCCGCCACAGAGGGCTGCCACAATCTGAGGAATACAGATAGTGCCGTTGAAGAGTCCGAGGTAAGCACCCATGTGTCCATAACCCTGCAAAGCATTGGTGACAAAGGTGAAAGGCATCGCCAACATAGCTGCCCAGCCAGCACCAATCATCAGGAACGGAATGAACTGCAGGTACTTGTCGTGCAGGAATGGGATAAGAGCAAAGCCCACACCACCGATAATCAGGCTGACCGCATAAGCCATCTTGGAACTCTTGAACTGGGGAAGCACTACCACCCACAGCACACTGCCCACAGCCTGAACGGCAAAGAGAATGCCCACCCAGTCGCCGGCATCCTGGAATGCCTTAGTGCTGGCATCGGTAGTATTCCATACGGTCTCGGCAATGGCACCCGTAGAATAGTTCCACAGATAGAGGAAGCCTGCCCAGCAGAAGAACTGCACCAGTCCCACCTTCCAGAAGGTAGAGGGAGCGTTCTTCAGAAGGCTTATCCAGTCGGCCTTGCCTTCTTCCTTCTTCTCGGCATCTTCGGTAACTCCATTATACTTGGCGTATTCCTGCGGATTCCACTCCTTTACCTTCATCGTGGTATAGATGACACAGAGGATAAGGATGGCTGCGCCCACATAAAACGACCAGATCACAGAGTCGGGCACAACACCTTTCTCGGCATAGTTTTTGATGCCCAAGAAGGCAAAAAGGAAGGGGAATATATAACCGGCTATCGAACCCGCATTGCAGAGGAAACTCTGAATGGAGTAAGCCTTCGTCTTCTGTTCCTCATTCACCATGTCGCCCACCAACATCTTGAAAGGCTGCATCGCCATATTGATGCTCGTATCAAGAAACATCAGGGCTATCAATCCAAAAATCATCGCACCGCCAACCGTCAGGCCAAGCGAACCGGCATTAGGCAAAAGACACATCACCAAGACAGCCAGCGTAGCTCCCACAAAGAGATAAGGAATTCGTCGGCCGAAACGGCACCATGTCTTGTCGCTCAAGGTTCCGACAATGGGTTGCACCAGGATTCCCATCAGTGGAGGGAGAATCCAGAAATAACTCAGATTGTGTGGGTCAGCACCCAACGTTGCAAAGATTCGGGAGATGTTGGCGCTCTGAAGAGCGTAGGCTATCTGTACCCCGAAGAATCCGAAACTCAAGTTCCAGAGCTTCCAGAAACTCAGATTAGGTTTTGTCATCATATTTTTTATTGTTTTATTGATTTTCTTTATCTTGTCGTACCACGAACCACGAGTTTGGTTCTTACCACTCTCTTCTCCACCTCATTCATCGGGATAGAACCTTCCACCTGTCCGATAAGGATGTTGACAGCCTCCTCTCCTACTGCCACTCCTCGCTGGTCGACAGTGGTCAACATAGGATCGCAAGCCATGGCTCGCTGGCCGTTGGTGAATCCACAGACGCTGACTTCCTCAGGCACTCGGAATCCCATACGTTTCGCAATATAGAGAATACCGATGGCTGTATCATCATTCACCGCAAAGAAAGCATCCGGTCTGTTTTCCATCTCCAAGAGTGCAGGCGTAATCGCCTCTGCCTGTCCCCTGTTGTCACAGATTTGTACGTGGGAGGGTATTTCTTCCAAGCCATGCTTCACCAAGGCATCATGATAACCATTATATCTGTTCTTGGATATTTCAAGGTTCATGGGCGAGCCATAGAAAGCTATCCTCTTGCAACCTGAGTCGATGAGATGGGTTACAGCCGTAAAGGCACCCATGTAGTCGTCCACCACTACGCGCGAACAGTTCACACCAGTACAGATTCTGTCATAGAACACCAATGGCACGCCATTGTCCATCAATCTTTGGAAATGCGTATAGCGCATGGTATCCTTCGCCTGTGAAACGATAATGCCGCACACTTTATTCTTATAGAAGTCCTCGCAGATTGCCACTTCCTTGTCATATCGCTCATTGCTCTGCGCCACCATCACACGATAGCCACGCGCACTTGCCTCCTCCTCGATACCCGAAAGCACAGAAGAAAAGAAATAATGGGCAAACTCAGGAATGATAACACCGATGACCTTCATGGGCTGTGTCCTACTGTATCTGAGAGCCTCACCAATTACATTGGGACAGAAGTTATGCGCCCTGGCAAACGCCTGTATACGTTCCTTCTGGGCAGTACTGATACGAGGGCTGTCCTTCAAAGCTCTGCTCACCGTTGCGATAGAAACGCCCAGCTCGCGAGCAATATCTTTCATTGTTATGATTGTTTTCTCATTCATAGGTTGTTAGTGTTGTGTGCAAAATTATGCAAATCTTGCCAAAGTTGCGCCTTTTGCTTGACTTAAATCAAGAAAATTACATGCAAACGTTTGCATAACAAAAGCAAAAGTACAACAAAATCTCTAAACAACCAAATGATTATAAGGAAATCAACTTCCCTTAACTTCCACATTTGCGAAAGTTCAGTATAGAGCCCACTTAAAAAAGTCATTTTTGATAATTTCTTCATATGAAACCATCTGATAATCAAATGGCATGTTGTAGGGAAAAGAACCAAAAACTACTTTTTAAAGTGGACTCGTAGTTGAAGTTTCGCAAATTTTGCCCCACACGCCCTGAAGGGGCAGAAGCTCTTAGCCCAGGGCATCGCCCTGGGTAATTACGGACGCAAACCTGTCGCCCTGTAAGGGCAAAAGCTTTAAAATACCAGGCAATATACAAAGCTTTTGCCCTTACAGGGCGCATTGCTGATTGCCATTATACCCAGGGCGATGCCCTGGGCTAGGAGCTTTTGGGCCTTCAGCCCGTACTTGAACCACATGCGAAAGTTCAGTATATCATAGTCAAAACAAATCGCTATGAGTTCCATTGTTGAGAAACAGCAAAGTTAGTTTTTCATCGTTTTGTTCCCATAGCATCAACCAATCTGGAGTTATGTGGCATTCCCAAATGCCCTCCAGGTTTCCATGAAGTTTATGCGATTTATATGATGGAGGTAATTTACCCTCATTAGCTAATTTCTCTACAGCTTTTTCAATTAAAGTAGGATCTAACCCACGTTTCACTCCTTTTCGCAGAGACTTTTTAAATCTGTTTGTAAAGTCAATAGAGTATTTCATTCCAAACACTGTTTGATTAAATCGTGAGCATCTTTTGCATGAAATACTCTGCCTGCTTTAACATCTTCCATGGCTTCTTCAATGCCACTTTTCTTTTCGGCTTGAATAACCCATCCAAACTTCTTTGCCAGTTCCTTTAATAACTTGAAATCAACTTGCGGAACAGTTATTGTTGTTGTTATTTTATTTATAGCTACATCCATATTGCTTTACTTTAATGTTATTTCTAATTTGCCGCAAAGATACGTTTTTCCCTCGTAACTTCCAAAGTTTTAGGGAAAAATGTAGGAATGCAGGGCATACAAAAAGGCGGTCTCTGAATAGAAACCGCCTTTAATTGTATTTTTTGAGAG